>Ga0247841_10002066_pt1:5000-41702 | contig 41702 bp, 27 predicted proteins | sample LaCruzMarch2015__2_FD_192410 | JGI IMG/M metagenome (GOLD analysis project Ga0247841, IMG submission 192410) | Freshwater microbial communities from meromictic Lake La Cruz, Castile-La Mancha, Spain - LaCruzMarch2015_18m | ecosystem: Environmental > Aquatic > Freshwater > Lake...
ATTTGTCGAATCTGCTCTCAGTCCCGATGAGAAGTCGTTTTATATTTGCTCTGTGATTGTAAATAAGAAACAGAGAAACTACTATACTGAAAAAATAAGCGTTTTATACCCGTATATTTCAACTTTGAAAATATTCTCCCTTATGAACATAGTAACAGGAAATGTAAACGAGGCTACAATAGAACCCAGGGAAACATATCCCGAGGACAGTAATATTAATATAAAGAAACCTGCGCTTATAGATGTATCAACGGGCGTCAGCGCAATAAACATTCCGAGTGCAGTGTTTATACCTTTTCCGCCTTTAAATCCGACAAAGACAGAAAATGTATGCCCTATTATCGCCGAAACTCCGGCAATAATTTTTATCAGCGTAAAATCATCAAATGGAGTGACGTTCCTGAATGGCAGGTTATCATAAAATAAATTCGATATAAACAATACTACTATAAAACCTTTTGCAACATCGAGAATCTGTACAAGAATTCCCGATGGAATTCCGAGTGTTCGGAATGCATTCGTGGAACCTAAATTACCGCTTCCGTATTGCCTGATATCCACACCTTTAAATATTTTGCCTATAATAAACGCAAAAGGTATCGCTCCTATCAGATAACTTGCTAATATGAGTAAAAATAATGATAACATTAAGAAAAATTAGTTCTTTATGACGTAAGCAAACAAATTTAAATGTAAATTACAAGTCAAGAATATTGACTGTTTAACAACTATATGATTTTTATTATAGTTAGGGTGATTATTTTACACCCAGCATTTCCTTACGGGATTTAAATAATCCTCTGAGATAGTTTTCATCTACCTCAAATACCTGATTAACCCCTGAGACTACCATAAGATACTTCTGATTCGAAGGATTTTCTTCTTCCTTCGCTAATTTAATTTCCGTAACTGCATTGTTCCAGTTAACTTTAGCGGTATAAATAAATTTTGATGCATCTGTCAGTAAAGTATCTTTAAAGCCCTGTGTGTTTAAATTTGAAAGTATATTTGCAATCCCCTCAGTCACCGTAGAAACAGCCGAGTCTTTTCCAACCCAATATTTTCCGGTTGAATCCGCCGTCAAAGTATAGTTTTCTGTGGGTGTGAGAAAATCTATTGATTTTACAGAGGCTTTCGGTATAGCAATTATTAATTTGTCTCTCCACTCGTTCAGGTCATTTTTTACAATATTATTCCATAAGAAATCATCTGCAAGAAATATTTCATTACCATCAGCTCTTTTTATATATGACTGTGAAGCTCCGCTTCCCGCATTACCTACCATTATCTGCCCTATACTATTCCCTCCCTGGTAAACATTTATACGCGTATAGTTAGTATCATTAAAACCATACCTGTCCTTATTACCCGGATTATCGGAAAGTTTGCTTGAGATTTTGTAATTTTTCAGGGTTGAAAGTGCATTCGCAACAGATGGCTGATATGCTAAATATTCAGCAGGAGATGTCAGCATCCAGTTTATTCCCTTTTTTTCAATTGTAATTTTTTTACCTCTGTATTCGATTTCAAATTTATCAACAGCAGAGGAATCCGCAATAAAAAGCTTCTCCTCTAGTTTATATGTAGAGGTTTTTTCGCCCCTTTCGGTTGTGAGGAAATAAGCCGCTATTGCCAGAACCATTAATATTACAATTAAAAGAAGGTTTTTGTTGTTTTTGTTCATGTTGTTGAATTATTTTGATTGTAATAATTTCTTCCTCATCTTCTTTTTATTCCAGACAAAAAGTCCTAAGATTAAAACAGCAAGAGGCGGAAATATAAGATTAAAATATTTTATAAACTTCTTCGTACCGTCAGCAACTTCTTCTATCGGCGATTCTGATGAATCTTTACTCCTTATTTCAGCAAGCCCGACATCATCAGCAAGGTAATCAACCATGTTCACAAAGAATATTATATTGTCTTTGGGAGGTCTTTGTTCTTCATTTGCTAAATCCCCGTCCCCGATGGCAATAATCTTTGCTTCTTTCAGACCTGAATTCAACTGTGTCCCGCTGTACGGTTTTGACCCGGGTATTGTATCCTGAGGTACCGGCTTACCGGCGTAAAAACTGTTAAATATTCCCGTGTACATCGCTCCGACTACGAATCCCTTTGATGCAAAAAGAGTATCTGCCTGTTTCTTGTTCATATTCTGAAACTGCTCAAGGTTTAGTATAAAAAAACCATCGGCTTTTCCGGATTTATCCGAAGTCGTAAATAATGGTGTTACTTTCAGACCCTTCCCGTTTGCCGCGTTTAAATCAATTGAACTGACAAAAGACAGAACAACTGACTGTATGTTCTTAAATGCCGAAATTTCTCTCGATATATTTGATACATTCGGGAAATAAGGATAGCTTACCTGCACCGGAATGCCGATAGGCGATTGAACGCTTACGGGTGCGCATTGCAAATCACGGATAAGATCAGTATTAATCGCAATCCCGTAACTATTAAGCATGTCGTCAAGATTCGTTTTAATAACATCACCGATTACAATTTGCTGCTGGAAATTCGGAATAACTTTATTAATCAGAAAAGCAATATTTCCGCCTTTCATAATGAACTGATCGATTAAAAATTTCTGCCATTCCGGAAACTCTGATTTCGGACCCATAACGATCAGCGTTGATATATCGTCAGGAATCAACTTAGTTGATGCCAGCTCTACCCTTACAACTTCATATTGCGCGGAAAGTATTCCGTTAATCTGATTGAATTTTGTATAATCATATTCCCCGTTGCCCTGAAGAAATCCGATTTTTTTCTTCTTTTCGGTAGTTAACTTTTTTATGGTGCTTGTAATATCATACTCGATATTCGCCGCTGACTGGATGTATGGAATTATTTCTTGTTTCCCGGCATACAGGAATACAAGTCCCAGGTAAGCTTTCTTGACTTCCATCTTGTCATTATCAACCACCTGTAACTGCATAGGTTGAATACCGTATTTCTGCGCGTCTTTCTGCATTTCGTTATTATCATCATCGCCTGTCGGATTCAGGAATTCATAATTCAGATTTCCGTTCGAATATGACCGGTAATCGTTAAGAATATCCTGTATCTGCTTCCTCATGCTGTTATAAGGAGCCGGGAGATTATCGCTGAAGTATGCTTTTATAACCAATTTGTCGTTTAGCGACTTCACAATGTCTTTGCTGATTGCCGATAATGTATATGTTTTATTCTTTGTTAAGTCAACTCTTGTAAAGAGTCTGCTCGAAATAACATTAATGGCAATTATAATACCAATTATTATCGCTAATTTAATAAATGTATCTTTTTTTAAATCCTTTCGGTTCATTTCCTGATGTTTTAAGTTAACTTAATTATATGTTTTTACCATTTTCTGCTCTCAAGAGATGTTCTCGTGAGTAACAGCATAATTGATATTGAACTTACGTAATAAACTAAATCTTTTGTGTCAATAACACCGCGTGCAATACTGGAAAAATGATAATCGGTGCTGATATACTCTACTGTTGTTATCAGCGGAGTCGGTATAAAAATCAGTATTTTATTCAGCATAAATAAAGCGAATATTATCAGAAAGCTCACAATAAACGCTACAACCTGATTTTCGGTCAGAGAAGATGCAAAAAGCCCTATGCTTATATATATTCCGCTCATTAGTATAATTCCGATATAAGCGCTTATGATAGAGCCGATATCAAGAGAGCCGAGCAATTTAAGGCTTATTACATAAATCAAAGTCGGAGCAAGCGTCAGAGCGGCAAGTGTCAGAGTCGAAAAAAATTTTCCGAGCACTATATCAGAATCGGAAATGGGTTTTGTAAGCAACAGTTCTATTGTTCCGGACTTTTTCTCTTCCGAAAAAGTGCGCATCGAAATTGCCGGTATATAAAAAAGAAAAATAAACGGAACAATTTCAAATACTCCCCTCATAGATACAACTCCCGCAAGAAACAGACTGCTTGTAAAAAACCACCCTGTTATTATCAGGAATACTACAATAATAATATATGCTACAGGTGAAGTGAAATACGATCTTACTTCTCTTTTAAATATTGTTAGTATGTTATTCATTATTTTTATGTTGTTAATTTTCTGAATATATCTTCAAGTGATGTTTCCTCCTGATGCATTTCAAGCAGAACCATGTTTAAAGAAATCGCTTTCATAAATATTTCCTCTCTGACGTCAACGCCTTTATTCGCTGTTATATCAAGCTGCCACGCATTTTCGTTATCGCCTTCAAGCTTTACTTTTTCAACATTTTTTACACTTTCGAATGAAGAAATAACTTTTTCTCTGCCATATCTGGGGTCTTTCTTAACGATGAGATATATGTTAATCTGCCCCTGAAAACGCTTCTGCAAAGAATCGGTCGTTCCGTCGGCTACAATTTCCCCGTTGTTTATTATTATTACCCTGTCACAGGTTGCCTGAACTTCCTGCAGGATATGCGTGGATAACATGAGCGTTTTTTCCTTGCCTAAATCTTTAATAAGTTTCCTTATTTCAATTATTTGATTCGGATCAAGACCGGACGTGGGTTCGTCAAGAAGAAGTACAGCAGGATTATGTATCATCGCCTGCGCCAGACCTACACGCTGTTTAAACCCCTTGGATAGTTCTCCGATATCTTTATGCCTCACATCTTCAAGACCGCATACTCTGACCATCTTCTTAACTGAATCTTTAATTTTATCTTTTGGAACGGACTGAAGTTCGGCCGTGTATTTAAGATAATCAATAACGTTCATGTCCTGATACAACGGATTCTGCTCCGGTAAATAACCGATTTTTTTTCTTACTGCAATCGGGTCGTCTTCTGCGTTTATACCGTTTACAAATATTTTACCGCTGTTTGGCGTAAGATATGTTGTAATCATTTTCAAGGTGGTTGATTTTCCAGCTCCGTTCGGACCAAGAAACCCGACTACTTCCCCCGTCTTAATCTCAAAAGATATTTTTTTGACAGCCGCCTGCTGTCCGTAATACTTTGATAATATTTCTACTTTTATTGACATATTTTTACAAATGTTTTACAAAATTAACTCTTATTAATTAAATTTTCAAAACCAAAATTTACGCTATAATTTAGTTGAATAATTTTTTTCATAATAATTCAGATATTCACCGCTCATAACCTTGCGCCACCAGCTTTCATTTTTTTTATACCAGCCGATAGTTTTACTGATTCCTTCGTCAAATTTATGCTTAGGAGTCCATCCGAGTTCTTTCTGAATTTTAGAAGAATCAATCGCATAGCGTCTGTCATGCCCTGGTCTGTCTTTTACGTATGTAATCTGCTCTTCGGTTTTACCGAGCAATTTAAGTATGAGCTTAACAATATCAATATTATACCATTCATTATTTCCGCCGATGTTATAGACTTCTCCTGCATTACCTTTATGCAGTACTTCAAAAATTGCAGAACAATGATCTTCAACATATAACCAGTCACGTACGTTTTTTCCGTCTCCGTAAACCGGCAGTTTTTCTCCGTCAGTTGCTTTTGCTATCATAAGCGGTATCAGTTTCTCGGGAAATTGATACGGACCGTAATTATTTGAGCATCTTGTGATTAACACCGGAAATTTATGAGTATGGTAATATGCATTGCATAAAAGATCCGCCGAAGCTTTGCTTGCCGAATAAGGGCTGTTTGTTGTTATAGGTGTTGATTCAGTAAATTTAATTTCTTTCTTATCTTCCGGAAGTGAGCCATAGACTTCATCCGTAGAAACCTGCAGATATTTACAAACGTCTGATTTCATGGAAATATCAAGCAGGTTCTGTGTCCCCATTACATTAGTATAAACAAATTCCCTTGAACCAAGTATGCTCCGGTCAACATGCGATTCTGCGGCAAAATTAACTACTGTGTCAATTTTCTTACCGGAAATAACTTTTTCTACATCTTCTGTTTCACATATATCCCCTTTAACAAAATTGTAACGTTTATCACCGGAGATATCCGACAGGTTTTCAAGGTTACCCGCATAAGTAAGTTTGTCAAAATTAATTATATTGTAGTCGGAATTCTGCAAAGCAAATTTAATAAAATTGCTTCCGATAAACCCGGCTCCTCCTGTTACTAATATATTCTTCATTAAATTATCATTAAAATTATTTGACAAATAATCCTACATAAACACCGAAATTAAACATAAAACCATCGGCTTTGATTCCCGAAGGGACATTGCTGACTTCTAATTCATCTTCAAGTTTCCAGGTTGACTGCGCCGACAGCATATAACCGCCGTTTAACTTAAAATAAAGGAAACTCGCAGCCTGAAATCCGATACCAGCCTGCGGAGTCAGACTGTAAACCTTTGTTTTAAATTTTGACGTAGTATATTTTGATGAGGAAACAGAGTCAGGTGATATCTGAATAATATTCCAATTTTTTAAGTCGTTTGAAAACTGTGAGATATTCAGGCTCAGACTTCCTAATCCAAGAACAGCCCCCAAAGTATAATCAAATGAATCTGATATTTTTTTTGCGTACTCTATTGTAATACCGCCGCCGGAATAAGAATACTGCACTATTTTAGTAGTGCTGTTTATTGTCGGAACAGAGCGGTCATACGAATATCCGTAACCTGTACCACCGATTCTTAACCCCTTTATTACGGGAATATCAATAAATCCACCGATACCGGTTGAGAAAAAACCTCCGGTCGGGAATTCGGGAATTCCGATTTTCTTCATTTCACTGTTAAGGTCTGTTACAGAAGGATAATTTAATCCGAAAACAGGTCCTATTGCAATGGAAAATTTATTGAAAATCTGCGCATTTGTAATGCTTACCATCAGAAACAGAAAGAAAACGGAAAATACTATTTTTTTCATGTTGAGAAAATTATCTAAACCGGTTACTTAAACAACTTATAAGATAACTAATTTATCTTTTTTTAAAAAGTAATAAATTAGAACATCGCATTTACGCCGATGGTCGGAAGTACCCCTATACTCTCCCTCGCTTCAATCTTATTTGTATATTTATTCCATTCATATCCGCTGATATTTTTTCGACCTGTGATGTTTTGTATATCAACATAAGTTATCAGTGTCCATTTACTGAAATTCCATACCTTTTGAGCGCGGACATCCAATGAATAATAATTCGGAAGCCGTCCTGTGTTATATTCCGAAACGAGTTGTGTTCCGTCCGCCGGATTTATCGGCGTGTAAGGACGCCCCCCTGCAAATCGAAACTTTGAAGATATTTCCCATCCTTTGCCGAGAATGTAACCGCCGGTTATTGTCGTCAGGGCTTCATTGTCATAGTCCCCGTCGCGTTCGATTCCGTCAAGCGCCGTGTATCTCGCTCTGAATAAAGATACATTAACCGTACCGTAAATATTCGAAGTCAGAGTTTTCTGAAAAAAGAATTCCACGCCTTTTGTGTATCCGTTTCCGCAGGAAATAAGAGGCTCAATAACAAAGGTTTGCGAAGTCTGATAGTCTCCGCCGTTATTGGCAAGTATTAAATATGGTCTGTAAACGCTTGAAGGATAATTATCATATTTCTTGTAATATATTTCTACGCTTGCCTTAGTATCTTTATTCGGAAAGTATTCCAGCCCGGCTATGTAATGGTCAGCCCGTATATCTTTGAGGTTTCTGTTCCCGGGGTCTGATACAATCGAAATGTACGCAGGGGACTGGTAGAATATACCGTAACTGAAATTAAGATTCAGGTTTCTTAGTACTGCTATAGATGCAGATATTCTCGGGGATATATAATTCTTGTCATTAATATATTCGAAATAATCGTATCTTAATCCTGCGTTTAATCTCACAAAACCAAATAACTTCTGAGTTATCTGAAAAAATAATGCGCCTTTAAAACTCCGGTCATCGTTATTGAATGATACCGGCGGGAGGATCTGTCTTTGTCCCGTCAAGGGGTCAATCATATAGAGTGTGTCGGCATCTCTCATAATTTCATTCCTGAAACTTACGATTTTACCCTCACCTCCGAATGTGATTTGCCTGGAAAGGTCCGGCAGCCAGTTAAATTCCCCCTTAAATCCTGTTTCTCCTTCATAAGATCTGTTCTTAAAAGTTTCCTCAAATGCCGCATTTCTTCCTGAGTAATCAAACGATGTGTAATTCCTTGTAAGATTTAAAAGAGTATAAGATTTTGGCGATAACAATGACTTTAACTCAAATGCGGCAACATATCCCCATTGATTATTTTTTAAAATATTTTCGTTATCCTGCTTTTGAGTCTCGGTATTATTATTGAAATTGACATTATCAATATTTCCCACACCGTTAAAAGTAAAAAAATTATTCTTGTTTAAATCGTAGGTAGCTTTTGCCTGGAAGGAAGAATATTCAGGTACGAAACCAAAACCCGCAGCATTAAATATGAAATCTAAATAACTTCTTCTTGCCGATAACAGCCACGAACCGCGTTTTGAACTCCCGAATGGTCCCTCAACTACTGCACCGAAGCCTGTTGCGCTGAGATTTAAATCAGTCATCATGTTCATCCTGTTACCTTCTCTTTGCTTAATTTCAAGAACCGAAGATAATTTATCTCCGTATTTTGCGGAAAAACCGCCCGTTATGAAGTTAATCTCGTTAATAAAATCAAGGTTTATAATGCTGACCGGACCGCCTGTGGAGCCCTGTGAACCAAAGTGATTAATATTCGGTATCGGAGAGTTATCTAAGAGAAACAGATTTTCTGAAGGAGCTCCGCCCCTTACAATTAAATCGTTCCTGCCGTCATTTACGAATGAAACTCCAGGCAGTGTCTGAACAACGCGCCCTATATCTTCAAAACCCCCGGGTGTGCGGCGAATTTCCTCATAACTGAGGCTTTTAAATGAAGTTGATAAATCAAGAGGCATTGCGAACCTCTCAGCCTCTACTGTAATTTCCTCGGTTGATGTCAGCATTAATCCGGCTTTTAGTGAATGCATACCACCGGTTGTAACTATCACGTTATCAAGAAATAAAGGCTTATATCCAAGTGATGCAATTTTAACCGAATAAATTCCGACAGGAATTTCTTTAACAGTAAAATTACCATCATCGTCTGATCCGGCTTTTATATTTAGTTTCTCAATAGATATTACAGCCCCGGCAACAGGCTGTTGATTTGTTATATCAATTACCTTGCCGTAAATCGTTCCGGTTTCCTGCGAATAAACAGTGTTTGTTATCGCATAAAATAAAAAAATAAACAGAAATATTAATTTTTGCACTGGACATATTGTTTTAAGGTTAACATTAATAATAATGTAAAAAACAAGAGAAAAGTTCCTGCCGGACAGAAGCAACTCGTCATTCCTGCCTGCCTGGTTCAGACGGCGGTTTTAAAGATGGGCTCGAATTTGAAAGTTATGAATTAATTTCTTCGAATTTTCGTTCGTCAAAGATTAAATGCTTGCATAGTTCTCTTCCCTTTTCATCAATCTTATAAAGCGGTGTAATTTTACCGGCATGAACTATAACCATATCCAGCCCCGCTTCAACAGCATAATGAAGAAAAACTGAATTTAGAATATGCCTTAAATGAGGATTTAACCCGAAAGAACAATTGCTGAGTCCGATTATAGTCTTACTTTTAGGCATGATTTTTTTTATTTCTTTGATAGCTCCGATTGTGTTGATCCCGCTACCGCGCAAATCCTCCTGCCCCGAACCAAGAGGAAAAGTAAGCGGGTCAAAAATCAAATCTTCCTCTCTGAATTTATGCACTTTCAATGCATGTCCGTGTATTCGCCTGGCAATCGAGACCTTATTTTCTAATGAATATGCCTGCCCTTCCTCGTCAATTGACAGAGCTACTACGGCGGCGCCGAATTGCTTGGCAAGGCTGAGTATTGCATCTGCCTTCTTAGTTCCGTCTTCAAAATTAATTGAATTTATAATTGCTTTTCCGCCGTAAAGCTTAAGTGCTGTTTCAATGACATCAACTTCAGTTGAATCTATCATTACGGGTATCTGGACAGAAGTATTAAACCTTTTCATTACTTCCGTTATGTCTTTTTTTTCGTTTCTTCCGACGTATGCAACGCAAACATCAAGTATATGCGCACCCTCTTTAATCTGCTCCTTCGCCATGTTTACCATAGAATCATAATCCTCTTTCTCAAGCAGTTCTTTAAATTTCTTTGAACCGTTAGCGTTACACCGCTCACCTACAAGAATCGGAGGTCTGTCGATGTTAAGAGGAACACTTGAATAAATTGAAGAAACTGACGAATCAAAATTCCATTTTCTCTCATGTCCCGGAGAGAAACTTTCCGATAAATTACTAAGCCTGAGTATATGTTCTGATGTGGTGCCGCAACAACCTCCGATAATATTCACACCAAGTTCTGAGGTAAATAACTTCATCCACTTTTCCATCTCATCCGGAGTCAGATGATAATGAGCTTTACCGCCGATATTCTCAGGTATGCCCGCATTCGGCATGCAAAAAACAGGTTTAGGAGAATTCCGGCAAAGATAGCGTATATTCTCCTCCATTTCTTTGGGACCGGTCGCACAGTTCATGCCGATAATATCAACAATATCATAAGGTTCGATTGTAGTAAGCGCTGCCGATATATCACTACCCATCAGCATTGTCCCCATCATCTCTACCGTTACAGAAACTATCACGGGCAGTTTTTTTCTTTTATCTTTAAAAAGCCTCATTGCGGCTGATAACGCGCATTTAATCTGTAATAAATCCTGACATGTCTCGATACAAAATATATCTGCGCCGCCGTCGAATAGCCCTGACATCTGACGATAAAAACTGCTTTCCATATCGTCAAAACCTATATGTCCTAATGAAGGTAGTTTTGTCGTAGGACCGATTGAACCTGCTACAAATCTCGGTTTTGCCGGACTATTAAATTCTTCGGCGCATGATTTGGCAATCCGGGCAGACTTTAGCGATAACTCGTAATCAAGATGCTCAATATTGTATTCATTGAGCACAATTGATGCCGAGCCAAACGAGTTCGTTTCGATAATATCCGCCCCCGCCGATAAAAAAGTTGTATGCAGTTTCCTGACAACCTCCGGCTTCGATATGCACAGATATTCATTGCATCCTTCCAGATCCTTTCCTCCAAAATCGTCAGGTGTAAGGTTAAAAGTTTGCAAGGTTGACCCCGTAGCTCCGTCAAATACAAGGAGCTTATCCTTCAGTATGTCAGAAAATGTTTTAATATTAACTCCGGTTTTATTGTATTGTTTCCGTCAATCTCCCAAATAGATTTTTCCGCTTTCAAGTTCAATTGCAAGCCTTTTAACTTTATACATATCCTTAACGGCTTCGAGTAATCCCTGTGAATCAACCGAAACTGTATGAGGTATATCCGACATATAAATAAAATCATCCGAGAGACTTTCTATATTTCCGTCGAAAGCAAGCCCGACAACTTCCGCATTTGCATTTATAACCGGACTTCCTGAGTTACCGCCGATAATATCATTTGTAGAAATAAAGTTAAACGGCGTACTCATATCAAATTCTTTCGGCGGGTTCAGCCATCTTTCCGGAAGAATCCACGGATATTGTTTATTGAAGCCGTAATACCTGTCATAATAGCCATAGAATGTAGTCTTTGGCGGAGCAATTGTTCCGTTGTAATTGTATGATTTTATCACTCCGTCTGATATTCTAAGTGTAAAAGTAGCATCAGGCGGTATAGATGTGCCGTAAACTTCATATACCGCTCTTCCGAGAAGTTCCCTGTTCATTGTTTCTTTGTTCCTTAGCTCTTCGGATTTTTTCTGAAGTTCTGTTAATCTTGGTTTGGTTTTTAAAATATATTTGATAACAGGGTCATTTGATTTCATAATAGCATCTTTCCCTTTATTCAAAAGGTCAATAGCTCCGTCAGATGTTTTAAGAACCGTGTTATTCTCAATAAAATCCACTGCTGAAACGCCTGTTTTACCTCCCGTTAATTCTTTTACCGCATCATTACCCGAACCAAGTTTATTAATGATGTTGCTTACTTTAAATTCAAACATTTTACTGTCTGTTATCGGGTCGGAATTCGAGTAAATTTTATTTAATGCCGCTTCATCAAGTTTATCTCCGTTTAAAGCAAAGCCAACCAATTTATCAGCCGCTACAAAATATTTCGAGGAAGTTCTTGCACTGGCAGAATATGAATAAAGCTCCGGATATATCTTTGATAATTCTTTATTGGCATCGGCTATCTCATCCCATGCTTTTCCGTATTTCGATTTTAATTCCGGTTTCGAGTCAACAGCCGCGCGCAATTGTTTTTCGAAGTCGCGCTTTTTCGCCATTATATATGGGTCGTTAAGAGCTTTTACCATACCTTTATAAACTTTCTGCGAATTTGCAAAGCTGAAAAGCTGGTTATTTAATTCTTTTGCTTTATCGGGATTTTTTTGAATTATTTCAGTGTAAGTATTCACCATTAAATCAAGCATGTTCGAAACATCGGTGTATTGATAATCCCGTCTGAACTCAAGTTGTGCCATAGTATTTAGTCTTTCCGTCCTGCCGGGATTTCCAACTACAAAAATCGGTTCATTTAGACCAGCCCCGTTTACACTCCATTTATAGAAATGTTCCGTTTTTAGCGGTTTACCGTTATCGTCATATACTCTAAAGAATGTACAATCGAGATTATAACGCGGATATGTGAAGTTATCCGGGTCTCCCCCAAAGAATCCTGCCTGGTCTTCCGGTGCAAATACTATTCTTATGTCACCGTAACGTTTGTAATAATAAGCAGAGTATAATGCGCCGTTAAATAAAGTGACTACCTGAACTCTGAACCCTGATTCGTCACCAAGTTTTTTTTCCATCTCGGAAATCTTTTTTGTCTTATTGCTTATTTTTTCATCTGCTGTCTTTCCGGATTCCGTTGCATCCTGCACTTCCTTTGTTACATCAGTAATCTTAACAAGCTGGTCAACATATAAACCAGGGACTTTTCTTTCATCTTCTAATTTCATTGCAAGAAAACCCGCATCGTGAAGGTTTTCACCTTCTACTTCCACCTGTGATACCGATTCGCGTCCGCAGTGATGATTCGTCATTACAAGACCGTCTTCGGATACAAACGATGCAGAACAGTAAGACGCAAATCTTAACGCTGCCATGCGAACATTGTCAAGCCATTCTTTTGTAGGTTTAAATCCATAAGTTTCGGAGAAATAGTCAACAGGCGGATAATCGAAAGTCCACATCTTACCCATGTCATATTTCGAAGATTTTACCGTGTCGAGATTAATTCCGTTGTAGTTCTGAGAAAACAGCAGTGTGCTGTTTATCAGAACAAAAGCGACGATAATAAATTTAATAAAAGATTTCATAAAAAATTTTTTGTTTGTTTTAAAATTAAGTACTTAGTTCTTATTCTTAAAAAAATCTTAAATTCGTGATAATCAGTGTCGGACGCTCTTAGCTTTCTATTTTACAATTTTCCCGTTTTCAATTTCCTGTGCGAGCCTCGTCACTTTGTACATATCCTTAATTACCTCATACAAGCCCTGAGAGTCAACGGATACTGTATGCGGAGCATCCGATGAATAGATGAACTCATCGCTCATGCTTTCAATATTACCGTCAAATACAAGTCCGACAATTTCTGCATCCTTATTGATAATAGGACTTCCTGAATTACCCCCTATTATGTCATTTGTTGAAATGAAATTAAAAGGGGTTTCAAGGTTAAATTCCGCGGGTGGATTAATCCACCTTTCGTTCAGTGACCACGGATATTGCTTGGCGAAAGAATAATACCGGTCATACATTCCGTAGAAAGTGGTTTTCGGGGGAGCTATTGTTCCGTTATACTCATAAGATTTTATAACGCCGTCCGAAATTCTCAGTGTAAAAGTTGCATCCGGGGGTATGGATGTCCCGTAAACATCGTACAGAGCTCTGCCTAAAACCTGTTTGTAGTAGTCTTCTTGCCCTGATAATTCCTGTATTTTCATGTAAATTTCGTAACCATTTGTACTGTTTCGCTGTGCGGCAATTTTCCTCTTTTCCTGTACTAACTCGTCAATTTTGCTCCAGGTATCTCCGTATTTCTTTTTCAGTTCCGGCTTAGCATCAACCGCTGAACGGAATTTCTTCTCGAAATCCTTTTTCCTTGCCATAAGCACCATGTCATTCAAACCTTTAATTATTCCCACATAAACTTTCTGGCTGTTAGTAAAACTAAACAGATTATCGTTCAAATCTTTCTCTTTCGCGGGATTATTTGATATTTCCCTTTTCAGACTGTCAACAACCTTATTTATGTATTTAAGAATATACGGATAATCTATATCACGGTTATACTCAAGCTGTGATACGGTAAGAAGTCTTGATGTAGAACCCGGATTACCGACCACAAAAAGCGGTTCGCCGGGATTTGCCCCGCTTTTGCTCCAGCGATAATAATGTTTAGCTTTTAAAGGCTGACCGTTCTCATCATAAACACGAAAAAATGTACAGTCAAGATTATATCTCGGATATGTAAAATTGTCCGGGTCTCCTCCGAAAAATCCCGCCTGGTCTTCCGGAGCAAATACTAATCTTACGTCATTAAATCTTTTATATAAATATGCGGAATAAACTCCGCCGTTGTACAAAGAAACTACCTGACACACAAACCCTGTCTGTTCTTTCAGTTTTTTCTCAATCTCTGCAATTTTTTTATCACGGAGTTCATTCCTTTCTTCAGCCGTTTTTCCTTTATCACTCTCCGCCTGAATCTCCTTTGTAACATTTTCGATTTTCACAAGCTGGTCAACATAAAGCCCCGGGATTTTCCTCTCATCCTCAAGAGTTACGGCGATAAATCCGTCTTTATGAAAATCTTCGCCTGATTTTTGAACCAAGGTTACAGATTCCCTGCCGCAATGGTGATTTGTCATAACAAGCCCGTCTTCGGATACAAACGAAGCCGAGCAGTAGTCGGCGAACCTAAGCGCTGACAAACGGACATTATCCATCCATTCTTGTGCAGGCCTGAAGTTATAAGTTTCCTGAAAGTAATCAAGCGGCGGAAATTCGAAAGTCCACATTTTACCGTTATCAAATTTTTGCGCTTTTACAGTATCAAGATTTACACCAGCAGGATTGTTCTGGGCAAAAGCAGTTATTGATGCAATATTTATTGCAAAAATTACTGTAAGAAATAATACAATATTCTTAGGATATGAGTTAATCAGACGTTTTTTCATATAATTACATATAAATTAGTTTCGGAATTACTAAAGATTGCAATAATATTGTTCTTTATCAATATAAAAAAGGACTATCCTCTTTTCCCTGTACTTTTCCAGGTACTTTTCAGGGTAGCCCTTTTTTGTTATACACGTATTACTTTTCCGGCAGGTAAAAGTTAATCCGTGCTATTTCTATTTAAAAACCAATACACCGGAAGTTCTTCTGAATTGCGTTTTTCAACACTTAACACTTACTTCAATCCATTTGTCTTCTCAAAAATGACGGAGTATTAGGCATTTCATCAAAATTCATTCCACCGAAATTCATTCCGTCTAAATTCAAATCGTCATTTAATGGTGTTTTTTTTGTTTTAGGTTTATCACTTAAATCTTCGTTTACATTTTGCCTCAGAAAATCTCTTCTTTTATATGCCGGTTCATCTAAATCTGATAATTGTTTCTGTGAGTTTGGTAAACTGGTAATATTATATGTTCCGGTTTTACGGCTTTCTTCAATAAAATCAGAAGAACTTTTTTGTGTTTTATCCTCGATTTTTCTTTCTTCGGCGGACTTAAATCCGGTTGCAATCACTGTTACCATAATCATATCCTGAAGCTCATCGTCATTCGCAATACCAAATATATATTGAGCTTCATCACCTACTGCAGTGTGAATCCTTTCATTGATAGAATTAATTTCGGATATCTTTCTGTTACTATTACTGCAAATATTTATTAATACGCGTTTAGCGCCTTTAATATCAATATTATCAAGCACAGGATTGTTTAAGGCTTCATCCACCGCTCTTTCTGCTCTTCCTTCGCCTTCTGCAATTCCGGTTCCTATTATTGCATCTCCGGATTCTTTCATAATAGTGCGTACATCAGCAAAGTCAACATTGATTTCTCCCGCTTTAGTAATTATTTGCGAAATACCTTTAGTAGCATTGTAAAGAACTTTGTTTGCCAGCGCAAACGCTTGCGAATCTCCGCAGTCATCGCTCACAAGGTCAAGAATTTTCTGATTCGGAATAATTATAAGGCTGTCAACTTCTTCCTTTAATCTTTGAATACCGGAATCCGCCAAATCCATTTTGGGCTTTCCTTCAAATTTGAATGGTCTGGTCACTATTGCAACGACAAGAGCGTCATGACTCTTCGCAATCCTGGCAACTTCAGGCGCACCGCCGGTACCTGTTCCTCCTCCCATCCCTGCTGTTATAAAAACCATGTCGCTGCCTGCAAGTGCTTTTGATATTTCCTCACGGTTTTCTTCGACTGCCTTAGCTCCAATTTCGTCGCGCATACCTGCGCCGAGACCTTTTGTTAAGTTTTTTCCGATCTGAATTTTCACTTCAGCTTTACTGATTTCGAGAGCCTGTGCGTCTGTGTTAATTGAAACAAACTCTACTCCTTCGATGCCCTTATTTATCATCGAATTAACAATGTTACCTCCGCCCCCGCCTACTCCGACAACTCTTATTTTTGCACCGTTGTGCTCGTTTGGTATAAGTTGAATTGACATTTTTCTACCCTTTCTTAAATTAATATTAAAAATTAAAATTTATAATTATATATTTTTTATTATTCGTCAAACCACATTTTTATTTTATTGAAAACACCCTTTGCGGTAATTTTTTTTCTTTTTGAATTTCCGCCTTTTAACTCATTGCCAAAATCCGGCGCGTTCATCATTTTTATACGGTGAAGAATTAAACCGACTCCGGTCGCGTATATCGGACTTTCTACTTCTTTTATTAACCCGCCTTTCATTCCCGTCGGGATTCCGAGATTTACTTCCATTCCGAGAATTTCTTCCGCAAGTTCTTTCGTCCCTTTAATCAGAGAACCACCTCCTGTAATAACCACCCCTGCATGAAGTTCTTTGTGAATTTGCGAATTCATTATCTCTATTGCTGAAAGTTGAAATATATCCAGCATCCTTGCCTGTATTATCCTTGCAAGAATGCTCTTCCTCGTTTTTTTAGGTACATTTCGGTTAATCCCTTTTACGGATATTTCCTCATCATTCAGAATTTCATCAATCGAAGCAAATCCGTACTCACGTTTAATTCTTTCGGCTTCCTCCTCGGAAATTCCCAGCGCTTCAACTATATCATTCGTAACGAGACTCCCCGCAATACCTATTCCTGCAGTATATCTGAGCACGCCTTTCTTAAAAACGGCAACATCTGTTGTGCCGCCGCCGATATCAAGCATTGCAACACCAACTTTTTTTTCGGTTTCATGAAGAACTGAATAAGACGAAGCTATCGGTTCAAGTACAATGTCGTCAATATCTACATCGCAGGTTTTGACACATTGCGACAAATCATCAATGGATGAGACTAAACCTGTAATAATATTTACTTTTGCGTCAAGCCTGACACCAAACATCCCTATAGGAGTATCATAAATTCCGTCTTTCCCGTCAATAATATATTCCTGGGGAATTACGGAAATAATCTGTGTGTCGCTGGGAATACGTATTAACCCTGCCTGTTCAATGAGACGCCTTATATCTTCCTCCTGTATTACACGTTCCGGATTATTAATCCCTATCGTACTCGTTGACTGTATACACCGGATATGGTGACCTGCAATACCTACTGAAACAGATTTAATCCTTACTCCTGAATTTAACTCTGCTTCCGCAAGTGCCTCTTTTATCGAATCTATAGTTTTGCCGGGATTTACGACTATTCCTCTGTGAAGGCCTTTCGAGGGCGATTTACCAATTCCAATTATGTCTATATTATCATTTTCCTTTTGCCGTGCAACTATTGCACATATTTTTGTCGTACCGACATCAAGTCCGACGATTATTTCATCGTCCTGAGCTTTAATTTTCTTTTTTACGGATTTCATATTTTTAATATTTTATTTTCTAGTTGAATTTTGCCACAACCTGATTAGAATATCTGATGTCCACGTATTCATATTTACGGGATAAATTTTTGAGATATTCCTCTTCGATAAATTTTTTAAATATATTAACTCTGAAAATGATATCTTTTGCTGTAATATCTTTTGCGATGTTATGCGCCGCAAGCTGGTTTTTATACTTCGGGAAATAAAAAGGTACTGATTTATCATTCGAATAAATAATTACTTTTTCGGAATCCGAAAAATTTATTTCGGATATCTGGTTTTGCAAAAATTTTCCTTTCGAATATACCTGTTTAAGTATATTTACCGCCAATAATAGTTCTTCGCTTATATCATCGTTTCTTTTGTATATTGCCGGTACCTGATGCGTTAAACCATTTATTACGGGGAGATCAAACAGCTTTTCGTAATTCCTGAACGAAAATAATTCCGCCTCCTCATCCACAAGGTAAAGCTCTGCGCCGGTATTGACGATAGCGATCGGGCGTTTCTCAACAATTTCTATAATAAGTTCATCCGGCGGCTCTTTACTTACATAAGCCTTTTTTATTTCAGGGTGTTTTGAAATCCTGTCTTGTATAAAAACAAGATTCAAATCCTCAATGTTTATTAAACTGTCTGATTTTAAACCTGCGGCGTTTAATAATTCTTCGCTCGAAAGTGTTATGTTCCCCTTTACCGTAATTCTGCCGAATAATTTATCGTTTCTCCATTTATTTGCAAAAAGGATAAGAACGGCGATAATCACAACCAAACCTGAACCCAGAAAATACTTTATGACTTTTCTTTTCTTCATTTTATTTTATTCTCAAATAATCATTTATGAATTTCTCGCACAATAAAGTTATGTCTCCCGCTCCCTGAAAAATTATTGTATCACCTTTTACAATTACTTCCGATAATTTCCTTAAAAGATCGGAATTAGATTCAAAATAATATGCCGGCGAAGTACTCGTATAAGCTTTTCCTTTTAGTTCTTTTAAAATAAGAGATGAACTAACGCCGTCAATTTCCGGCTCCCTCGCGGGATATACCCTGGTAAGAAAAACAACATCATTTCCTTTCAGCGAATCCGCAAATTCTTTGAAGAATTGTAAAGTCCGTGTATATGTATGCGGCTGAAATACCGTAATCACTCTGCCTGAAGAATTTTTTACGGTAAGATTTTTGACTGCTTCAAAAGATTTCATAATTTCAGTCGGGTGGTGCGCATAATCATCAAAAACAGAGACTTCTTCTCCAAAAAGTTCTCCGAATTTAAGCTCAAGTCTCCTTTTAAGTCCTGTAAATTCACTTAAACTTGTTTTAATATTTTCTGTTTCGATTCCCGCCGTTATACAGGCAACGAACGACGCCGTGGCATTATAGACATTATGTTCTCCTGTAATAATCAAGCTTATATTATCAATTGCGTTTTTCACAGAAACATCTTTTGTGTGATTATTTATGCGATATAGTGTCTCTTTACCACTATACTGTATTTCTTCAATTTGGAAATCCGCGTCCGGAGACTTTCCAAAAGTTTTCACTTCATAAGTGATTTCTTTGGCAGAACTTTTTTTTGATTGCGTTTTTAAAAAGTTTTTACCGGGGACTACGGTTATTTTATCAGTTAAGAGAGACATAGTATTATCATCATCAGCATTCGCAATTATTTTAAGGTCCTTTTTCCCGTAACTGCAGAATTTGGTAAAAGCAGCTTTAACTTCATCAAGATTTTTAAAAATATCAGTATGGTCAAGCTCAAGATTATTAATTACAATAACATCCGCTTTCAGTGCAAGAAAACTTCTGTCATATTCATCTGCTTCAACAACTGCGATATTACCTTTACCGATTCTTGATGATCCGCCTTCCAGAAAATCGAGATTACCGCCGACGAATACAGTAGGATCCGCTCCTGCGTCAATCAAAATCTTTGCAATTATTGACGTAGTTGTTGTTTTACCGTGCGTACCGCTTACAGCAATTAAAAACTTACTATTCACTATACTACCGAGCATTTCCGCGCGTCTTACCTTTTTGATGTTCCTCGCTGAGGCTTCCCTTATTTCAGGATTATTTTGTTTAATGGCAGAACTGTATATCACAATATCAATATCGGAAGTAACGTTTTCAGGCGCCTGAAGTGGATAAATTGTTGCACCGGATTTTTTAAGCCTGTCAGTTATATATCCCGTGCCGATATCACTTCCCGTGACTATTATACCTGATTCGAGCAGGTAATCTGCAATACCGCTCATGCCTATTCCGCCGATACCGATAAGATGCGCCTTTTTAACACCATCAAGCATATTTATATCTTTGTTTTCCATTATCTGTTCACATGGAACTTTTTAGAAAGTGTTTTAAATTCATTAATTAATTTCTGTTCATCGTAAAATTCACTGAGCCTGATACGAAGATATCTTTTTCTGTTTTTTAGTTTTATTTTAATTTTTCTTATCGGGCTTCTGTTCCGGTAATTCTTTTTCATTTCCCTTGAAAAGCCTATACCGATTATTTCGCCGAAATTAATTTCCCTGGTTCCAAACCTGTTTCTGAATATTATTCTGTCATGCATAAATTCAAGTTCTTTTCCTTTTATCAGGTTTATTATCAGAGCTATCATTGCGTATAAGATAAATATGAATGTTATGTAAATAATCGGGTCTTTATACTCTATACTGAATTCACCTGCCGCAATGCTTCCCCTGACAAAGGAATAAATAATCAGGAACATCAAATAAATTATTAAGAGCTTGTAATATAAATCATGCCTCGATTTATATATTCGTTTAAGATCTTTCTGTTCCATCAGTTTCTCCGTATTTTAAATATTTCTTCCAATATTTTTTCTGCTGAATGCGGATCTGCCGCTTTTCCTATATTTTCCGAAAGCTTACCGAGTTTTACATCATCGTTTATAACGTCTAAGATCGTATCTCCGATTTTTCCCGAAAGATCTTTTTCACTAATCATTATCACAGCACTCATTTCCGTAAGCATTAAAGCATTCTTTTCCTGATGATTTTCCGCAGAGCGGGAAAGAGGAATCAGTATTGCCGGTATCTTCAGCATTGCAAGTTCCATAATACTGCTTATACCTGCTCTGCATACCGCCAGATCAGCCGCGGAATACGCATAATTCATATCCTTTATAAATTCCAGCACTTTTAAAGTTCCGTCGTATTGGATATAATCTTTTTCTAATTGTTTTATTTCCGCAAAATCTGACTTCCCCGTCTGCCATATTACATTAATCCCGGATTTTACCATCCCTGAAATCACTTTTTTTATCGAACTGTTTATACAAACAGCACCCTGACTGCCTCCGAATACGAGTAAAGTTCTTAAACCATTATCCATGTTAAAATATTTTAATGCTTTGGCACGCATTTCGCTTCTGTCCGATCTGATAAGAGACCTTCTTACGGGATAAGCGATCCTGATAACATTGTCTTTCCGTTTTAAATATTTTTTTGTTTCTTCAAAATTTATTACTACACTGCTTACTTTGGAAGAAAGAAACTTTGTTGCTAAACCCGGGTAATAATTACCCTCCTGGATTAGTGTCGGAATATTCAGTTTTACAGCAGAATAAATTACGGGAGCTGATACAAAACCCCCTGTCCCGACGACAACATCCGGAGAAAACTCTTTTAATATTTTTTTACTTGCAGACAGTGCTTTTGTAAACTGATATATAATAGATATATTTTTGAAAATGTTTTTTCTGTTCAGTCCTCTTACGCTGATTGTTTTGAGTCCGTAATTATTATCAGGCACAATTTTTTCTTCCATTCTTCCTTTTGCACCAACAAATAAAATATCCGCAGCAGGGCTGATTAACTTCAATTCATCGGCAACTGCTATTGCCGGGAATATATGTCCGCCGGTCCCTCCCGCTGCAAATAGAACTTTCATGCTGTTATCATTTATTTCTCAAACCTTTTCTTAATTTGTAATTCATATATCTGAATTTTTATCGTATGTGCCATTTCTGTACATGGAAATATTTAAAAGTATTCCCACAGCCACCGAATTTACTATCAATGCAGTACCACCGTAACTTATAAACGGGATTGGTACTCCCGTTGTCGGAAATATTCCTGTGGAAACCGACATATTCACAACTGCATAAGCTATCAGTATGGTTGTAATTCCGAATGATAAATATTTCCCGAAATCATCATTTATATTCTTAGAAACCTGATATCCTCTGATAAGAAGCATTGAAAACATGAGAATTACGAAAACTGTACCTATAAAGCCATATTCCTCACCAACTATAGAGAATATAAAATCCCCGTATGATTCGGGAAGAAAAAACTGTTTCTGTACAGAATATCCTCCGCCCGTTCCAAAGAAACCTCCGTTACCCAATCCGATTATCGCCTGATTGAGCTGATGCTGAGCCGATCCGCCTGAAGTAAAATCCGCATAGTTTTCTATTCTGGCGCGGATATATGACTTCGTCATGATAAATAGAATCCCGAGGGGCAATATTGATATTAAAGTAATTATAATGTGTTTTAATTTTACGGGAGAAGTCAGCAGTAACAGTATTGATGAACCGAATATAATTATCGAAGTTGAAAAATTCGGTTGCAATGCCACAAGCCCGGACACGACAATAATAAAAAATACCAGAGGAAGATATCCTTTATACAGTTCAGTAAGGTGATTCTTCTTCCGAACAAGCAATCGTGATAAATATATGATAATCGTAAATTTCGCTAAATCAGACGGCTGAAATCTAATCGGACCTAATGAAATCCAGCGATTTACATTCTTAACAGTAACACCTATTATGAATAAAGCTATTAGCAGAAGAATTGAACCCCATATAAGGTATTTTCCAATATCATAATAAACTCGGTAATCAATTTTCGCAAAAATAAAAATCAGCACTACTGACATCGCAACCTTGGTTAAATGCTGTTTAAAAAGATAATTGGAATCCCCAAACCTGGACATAGCATAATCCGAACTTGCGCTATAAACCACGCCCAGACTGAATACAATGAGCAATATTACCGGAGCCAGTATCCAAATATCAATTCTATGTTCCTTATATATTTCTTTTTCCATCTGCAGAACTTTTTTTGCTATATCTTGTTCACAAATTTTTTAAATTCAGAACCCCTGTGTTCAAAATTACTGAACATATCAAAACTTTTATAACCGGGAGAAAACAAAACAGTGTCATCTTTTATAGCAAATTTACCGGCGGCGTTTACTGCTTCTTCCAATGTCTCAAACAGAACAACATCCGTAAATTTGCCGAAATATTTCTTTATATCTTCTTTACTCTGTCCGATAGCCAATATTATCTTAACTCTTTCTTTGATTAAAATATCAACAGACGCAAAATCGTTTACACCCTGAAAAGGACTTATTTTTCCTCCCATAATAAGTACAATATTCCCCGGAAAACTTTCAAGAGCAACGCTCAGGGAATCGTAATTTGTTGCTTTGGAGTCATTGTAGTATTTCACACCGTTTATTTCTCTGACCGGCTCAATTCTATGCTCAACTCCGGGGAATTCTTTCAGTGTTTTCATTATAATATTTGCAGTAACATTATATATTTTTACGGCAAGTATTGAAGCCATTGAATTATAAACATTATGACTTCCCTTTATCAGAATTTCATTTCTGTTAGTTATGACTTCCTTAATATTATTCTTTTCGTAAATAATATCACCATTACCATTTACAAAACATCTCATTTCCAAATCTTCATTTTCAATAAGTTCTTCTGATGATTCAGAAAATCCAAAAGCGCATTTTCTGCCGTTAAATAAGTGGGATTTTATTTTGAGATTGCTGTCATCGGAATTATATATTACATAGTCATATTTATCCTGATTTTTGTTAATTTTAAATTTTGCATTCACATAATTATCAAAAGTACCGTGCCAGTCTATGTGATCCGAACTTAAATTAAGCAATAAAGATACATGCGGTTTAAAACAATCAATAGTTTCAAGCTGAAAACTGCTCACTTCCAGCACGACAACTGAATTACTATTTAGTTCGTTAATGACTTCAGAAAAAGCGAGCCCGACATTTCCGCATACTTTTACATCGTATCCAGCATTCTTTAAAAGCTCTCCCGTCAGTACGGTGGTTGTCGTTTTCCCGTTAGTACCGGTAATAGCTATTACCGGCGAATTACAAAACCATGATGCCGCCTCAATTTCACTGATAACTTTAATCCCTTTAGCTCTAGCTTTCTCAAGGATATCGGCTTTATACGGAATTCCCGGACTCGCAATGATATAGTCTGACTTATAAACTCTGTCGGAATTTCCTCCGGTTTCGTAATCTATATTACATGATTTAATATCTTCCGGATCGAAATAAAGAAGGTTTTCGGCAGGACTGCTTTCACTGAGGAAAACCCGTGCACCCCTCTTTTTTAAAAGTTTGGCAATTCCGGAACCGCTCCGGCCTGCGCCAAGAACTGTAAAACCAATATTTTCAACAGTTTTGTTTTTCAATTTATCTGACTTTAAATGTTGCAAGTGTCATTATCGCAAGAAGTATTGCTACGATGTAAAACCTGAGAACTATCTTTGGCTCGGAAATACCCATCATCTCAAAGTGGTGGTGCAGCGGAGCCATTCTGAATATCCGTCTTCCTTCCCCGTATTTCTTTTTAGTATATTTGAAATAATACCTTTGAAGTATCACTGAAATCGTCTCCGCAAAGAATATTCCTCCCAGCAGAGGAAGCAAAAATTCTTTTTTAACAAGTATGCATAACGTACCAACCGCTCCGCCAAGTGCAAGTGAGCCCGTATCACCCATAAATACCTGCGCAGGATATGAATTAAACCACAAGAAACCGAGTGCAGCACCTGTAAATGCAGTGCAAAATATTACAAGCTCGCCATTTCCTTTCAGATAAATTATATTTAAATAACGGGACAGTTCAATATTGCCTGATATGTAAGCTATGATTCCGAGTGTGAATATAACAATTCCTACCGTTCCTGTCGCGAGCCCGTCAAGTCCGTCAGTAAGATTTACTGCATTCGAGGTGGCAGTTATTATGAATACAATAATCGGGAAATAAAATAACGAAAAATCGAATTGAATATTTTTCAGAAAAGGTATGGTCGTTATTGTGTTAATCCCCTCGAACTGAGGAGCGAAATATATTACAGCCCCTATAGTCATACCAACAGTTACTTGTCCCATCAGCTTGTATTTCGCCAACAATCCTTTTTTATATTTCTTCACAACTTTCAAATAATCATCCAGTAAACCAACGGCCCCTAAAGTAATTGTAGCAAATAAAATTAACAGAATATAAATATTTCTCAGGTCACCCCACAATAATACAGGAATTATTCCGGAAGCAAGTATAATTAGTCCCCCCATAGTAGGTGTTCCGGCTTTCGACCAGTGGAAATTTGGTCCGTCTTCTTTCTTCGCTTCGCCAATCTGCTTCTTTTTCAGATAATTCAAGATTTTCGGACCCACGATAAACGTGAAAATTAATGCTGTTATTGCCGCAAGTGCCGAACGGAAAGTCAGATACCGGAATATATTGAATCCCGGCGGACTGAATTTGTCGTTAATATATTCTGCTAAAAAATAAAGCATTTATTTAATTTTATATTCTTCATTTATAATTTTTCTTACAACTTCTTCCATTTCCATGCCCCGTGAACCTTTTACGTAAATAATGTCGCCTTTTGAGCATGTATTTTTCAAAAACTCTGATAAAACTTCCCTGTTGTCGAACCAATAATTATTTTTCATCCTCTTTGCCGATAGGAAAGTATTGTATGAATCTCCGCCGTAAGTATAAAGAAAATCAAATCCCATCTTCGCCGTTAGCTTTCCTATTGCGGCATGTTCAGAGCGGCTTTCTTTTCCGAGTTCCAGCATATCGGCAAGGATTACATGCTTCTTGCCGTTTGTATTATATTCTTTTAAAGTTTCGAGCCCTATTTTCACGGAATCCGGATTGCTGTTATATGTATCATTGATAATTTTGATTCCGTTAAATTCTATAACTTCCATTCTTTTATCGCTGACCGGCTTAAAATTCTCAAGCACTTCTTTAATTTGTTTCTCGGGAACTCCAAAAAATAATCCTGTCGCTGCAGCGGCTAATCCGTTATAAAATGAATGTTTTCCGAACGTATTTACAAATGTTTTAAATTTTAATTTCCCGTACTTCACTTCAAATACCGGTTCAAAGTTCTTTCCATATCCCAGCATTTTTCCCTTAACATCCGAATCAAAATCATACGAGTAAGTAAATGACGGCAGGTTTTTTCTTACAGATAAATATTTTTTATAATAATGCCTGATAAATTTGTCGTCAAGATTATAAAGGCAGACACCATCAGTATTTTTATTAATATGTTCATAAAGTTCAAACTCTTCTTTTGCAACGCCCTTCAGATTTTTAAAGAATTCGAGATGCTCTTTTCCTATGTTCGTAACTAATGTGCAATCGGGCATTGCAATTTCACACAAATACTTAAGTTCATTAAAGTGATTGCTTCCGGCTTCAAGAACGGCAAAAGAATGATTTTCATTAAGTTTTAATAATGTTAAAGGAAGACCTATATGATTGTTGAAATTTCCGTCATTTTTCAGGACGCTGAATTTGTTTGATAATACTGCTGCTATCATGTCCTTAACAGTTGTTTTACCGTTACTGCCGCCTACACATAGCACCGGTACACTATTTCTTTGTCTGTGCTGTGAAGCGAGTTCGCCTAAAGTTTTGATTGTATCCTTTACTGCTAAACAAGACAGGTTCTTGAGATATCTGTTGTTTTTCCATAAGCTCTTTATATTGCTCTTAAGCCATGAATCGTTTATTACGGCAAGTTTAACTTTCTTTCGCGCAACTTCCTGCAGATAATTATGACCGTCGGTTTTTTCACCTTTAATCGCAAAAAATATCTCGTCCTTTCGTATATTCCTGGAATCAATAGAAACACCGGCAAATCTTTCTTTTCCGGAAAAATCAAAACCAGTTTTGCTGATGTTTCTTTTACCCTCAAGCGTTATTATTTCATCAAGATATATCATTAAGTGTTAAGTGTAAATATTAAACATTTGATATTTAACATTATGTATTTAAAATTTGACAAGTGATTCATATTTAATAACTACTTCTTTATCGTCGAAATGGGATTTTATCCCGCCAATTTCCTGATATGTCTCGTGACCTTTTCCGCAGATTAATATTATATCACCTTCTTTGGACATTTCTATACCCTTTTTTATCGCCGCGTCTCTGTCCGGCTCTATATCATAATTTGCGTTTTTAAAAGTATTTTTTTTTATTCCCGATTTAATTTCATTTATGATGTCATTCGGATTTTCGAAACGGGGATTATCCGAGGTTATAATTACGTAATCGGATAATTCTGTTGCGATGCTTCCCATTACCGGACGTTTTGTCCTGTCACGGTTTCCCCCGCAGCCGAAAATTGTTATTACCCTGCCTTTTATCTCCTCATTTTTCCTGACTTCTATTGCCGCCTCTATTGCGTTTTTAAGTGAGTCGGAAGTGTGGGAATAATCAATAATTGCGCATGAATTATTGGGTAAAATAATTTTATTAAACCGGCCTTTAACTGCTTCAAATTTTCTTATCCCTGATATAATCACATCCAAATCAATTCCTAAATTTACACAACATGCTATCGCAGCAAGGATATTGTAAACATTAAATCTTCCGGTTAACGGGGATACAATTTCCCTTCGTTTACCCGCTGAATGTAAATCAAATTTTAGACCGTTGAGATTTATTATAACGTTATCTGCTCGGAAATCACTGTCACTGTTTATTGAATAGTATGTTTGCACAGCTTGGCAGCCGGCGAGAATATCTGCGCCGTATTCATCATCCATGTTGGATATTGCTTTTGATTTATCATTTAAACCGTCGAAAAGAATCTTCTTCGCATTAAAATAATTTTCCATATTCCGGTGTAAATCCATGTGTTCACTCGTAAGATTTGTGAATATGGCAGTATCAAAATTAAGTTTATGGACTCTGAAATATTCCAGTCCGATTGACGAAACTTCCATAGCGCAGTATTCAAATCCTGAATCAAGCATATCATTCAGCATATAATTAATTTCCACTGAATCAGGTGTTGTCAAATGCGAAGCTTCCGGTTTTATAAAGTGCTTAGATCCCGAACAGTAATCAACTGTTCCGATTAAACCGCATTTATATCCCGCAGTCTCAATAATTTTTTTTATTAAATAAGTTATTGTTGTTTTCCCGTTTGTTCCCGTTACACCAATAAGCTTGAGTTTGCCTGAAGGCTTTTCAAAAAAAACAGAGCTTACTTCAGCCATAGATTTACGTATATTATCTGACACGATAATATTAATATTATTAAGGGTACTTTTCGTCCTTAAACTTTCCGCAGATAGCATATCAGTTATTATTGCCTTTGCTCCTTTTTTTACCGCTGTTTCAGCATAAATACTTCCGTCTTCTTTTCCACCTTTAACTGCAAAGAATACATAACCTTCATTAATCTCCCTTGAATCAAATGAAAGCCCTTTAACTATAAAATCCGAAAGGGTTTTCCTGTTATACGTAAATCCGCTGATATTTAGTAATTCACTGAATAACATTATTTACATTTTTTATCAATTATCAATGTTTAATTATCAATGTTCATTGAACATTTAACTTAGATTTCATTTTTACAAAATAATACAATTTTACTTTTTGACGGAATTCTTGTTCCGGGTTTAGGATACTGATCAATAACTTCACCGCTTCCGTTTACGTCTATGGTAAATCCTTCTGAAATAAGCCTGTTTATAGATTTTCTTAAAGACAAATATCTTACATCCGGTACAATAACTGATGTATTAAATTCGCTTGATATCATTTTTGAAGAAAGAAATACTACCGTAGTTTCATCCAGTTTTTCCCCCGGCTGTGGATTCTGCGATCTGACAACTTTTATTGTGCTGTTTTGAAAAGTTCTTTTGGCAAAAACCGAACTATCTTCTTTAACTACAAATTTTATTTTTTTCTCGCGAAGTATTTCCTGTGCATCATCTATTTTCACATCAACCAGATTTGGCATTGACATATAATCTTTGCCGTCTGTTATTGCATTCGGCGGATTCTTATCCTGTAAATCTTTTTGCAAATCTTTGTTTAGAGGATTTCTAAAATCATTATTAATCATTCCGGGAAGAACTTTTTCGGATCCGACATCGCTGATTATTCTTGTCGCTATCTTTTGGAATACAGGTGCCGATACTTTTCCTCCATAAAAACCATTTTTGGGATCATCAAGTATAATTGTTATTAAAACTTCGGGATCTTCAGCCGGGAAATATCCCACAAATGACGATATATGCGAATCACTTGAATAAACTCCGTCTATAATTTTTTGAGTCGTACCTGTTTTTCCTGCAACTTTTACCCCGTTTATCTGAGCTTCAATACCTGTACCTCTGTCAACTACACCGGTAAATAGCTCTGTTAACTTTCTTGCAGTCTCTTTCGTAATTACTTGTCTTACTATCGAAGGTTGATTCTCAAAATTCATACTTCCGTCAGATCCAAACTGTCGCTTTACGAGTATTGGTTTCATAAGCGCGCCGCCATTTGCAACCGAACAGTATGCCATACTTAACTGCAGAGCGTTTATTGCTATTTGATAGCCGATGGACATGAATTCCAGTGAACCGTTTGTGAAATCTATCGGTCTTTTCAGATATCCTTTATTTTCTCCGGTAAGCTCAACACCGGAATATATTCCGAATCCAAAATCCCTGGCATATTTATAAAATCTTTCGGCACCGAGTTTTTGGGATAATTTTGCAACTCCAATGTTACTTGACCTTTCTATAACCTGCTGAAAAGTAAGATTTCCTGCAGGATATGAGTCCTTGATTTTCATCCCATATACAATGTATTCACCGTTTTCTGTGAAAATACTCGATCCGGAATTTTCAAGATTTTCTTCAAGGCAGGCCGCCGCAGTTATGATTTTAAAAGTTGAACCGGGTTCGTAAATATCCGATATTATGCTATTCTTCATCCCTACTGTATCCTCAGTTTTGATGTTATTTGCATCAAACGACGGATAAGAACACATTCCGAGTATTTCACCGGTTTTAACAGCTATTACGACAGCTTTCCCTTTGACTGCTCCGTATAATTTTACTCCGTTATCGAGCTCTTCCTCGGCAATTTGCTGAATGGTTTTATCAATTGTCAAAATAATATTATTTCCCGGAACTTGTTCTTTCTGTATAAAATCAAGGTCCGGCCGCTTGTTACCTTTACCGTCACGCTGGGCAATTATGTAACCTTCCTTACCTGTCAGTTCACGGTTAAAAGCCAATTCAATCCCGCTTACTCCTTTATTGTCGAGATCCGTAAAACCAATAACCTGCGATGCCAACACTCCGAAATTATAGTACCTTGAAGGATCTTTAATAACATTCAGTCCTTCAATTTTTAATGTGTCAAGCCCTTTAAGATCTTGTAAGACTACTTTCCGTTCAACATAAAATACAGGACTGTTTTTGTTGGACAGTTTCTCAATATATTCATTCCTGTCTTTTCCGAATACAGAAGCGAGGATGGATGCTACGGAATCCACATTTTTTATTTTAAACGGGTCGGCTGACACTGTTACTTTATGAATATTTGTAACCAAAGGGTTCATATTTCTGTCGAATATTATTCCCCTCGGAGGCACAACCACTTCCCGCGTCTGATACTGTTTCCTCGCTATGTATCTGAATCTTTCGGTGTCCATAACCTGAATGTTAAACAGTTTTAGTACTACAACAAAAAGCGAAGTAATAAACAAAACGAGGATTATATTAACCCTCCGATTCCGAAGAACTTTTTTGTTTACCTGCTTTATGGATTTGCCGAAAAATAAGTGCTCTTTGTTGTGTAAATTAAGGTTCAACGTTCTGATTTTTTTATTGTTAAAATTTTGCGATCTATTACTGAACTGTCAGAAATTTTTAAACCAAATTTTTCCTCTGCGATTTTCCTGATTTTTTCAAAAGTTGTCAGTTTTTCAATTTCGATCTGGTATTGATTATTGCTTTGTGCAGTCTTGCTGATATTTTCCTTTATCTCGTTATTTGCAAATATCAGTTTATTTACGTTTATAATATTATTAATATAAAAAACTATAATTCCCGACAGAAATAAAAGCGCCAGCAGTGAGTAAAAAATTGAGATGTGTTTTTTTTTGTTCATCCTAAGTACTTTTTATTATTTCTGCTGCCCTCAGTTTTGCGCTTCGCGATTTTGGATTTTCTGCCCGTTCTTTATAATCAGGAATTACAACTTTCTTAGTTAATATGTTTATTTTTCTGTTTTCTGAAAAATGTTCATGGTTTCCGCCTTTTAAAAAAGTTTTTCGAAAGTACTTATCTGATTTCTCACGGAAATATTGTTTCACTATCCTGTCTTCAAGCGAATGATATGAGATAATTACTATCCTTCCTTTGTCTGCGAGCAGTCGAAAACTCTCTTCAAGTACTTTTTTAAGGTCATTCAGTTCACCGTTTACTTCAATTCTCAATGCCTGATATATTTTCGATAAGAATTTATTCGCATAAGCACTTTTGTTAGTTCCGCTTAAATGATATTCGTTTCTAATTACTTCAGAAAGCATTCCCGTCGTTTTAATTATATTTTGTTTTCTCGAACTGATAATTGCTTTAGCAAGACGTTCTGAATTACCTATCTCGCCGTAATTTTCAAAAACTCCGACAAGCTCATCAACTTCGTAATTATTCACCAATTCTTCAGCCGTAAAATCAGAATTCTTATCTGCCCTCATGTCTAAAACCGTATCCCGCATGTAACTGAATCCCGGTTCGCTCTTCAGCTGATAGTTAGAAAGACCCAAATCAAGCACAAGTCCGCTGATTTCATTGTATCCGTTTTTATTAACATAAGTCCTGATGTCGGCAAAGTTTCCTTTCTCAAATATTACCTTTGCATGATATTTCTGAAGTCTCAGGGACGCAAATTCGATTGCATGGATATCTTTGTCTATACAAATTAACCGTGAATCATCGGATATCTTTTCCGCTATCGCTTCCGAATAGCTGCCCCCGCCTGTAGTCCCGTCAACAATTGTATGTTTTTTAAAGAAAGGATTTAATAGGTACTCAATTGCTTTATATAAAAGAACTGGATAATGATATTCGTTATTCAATATAATTTATTTATCCGTATTGCTTTTATACGTATTACTTTTATCGGTATTGATATTATTTATTATCTCCTCGGAAACTTTTTGTGCTACTTCTTCATAACTCTCCGGTTGCATCTCATCGTATTTATCCTTGGTTTCCGGATCCCATATTTCGATTTTGTCGAGCATTCCAAGAATTATAATTTCTTTTTTTATGTGTGCAAATTCAATAAGCTGGGAAGGTAATAAAATTCTGTTTTGAGGGTCTATATCGCAGTCGTTAACATACATCATAAATCGGCGCATGAAGCTGCGTTGCTGTGAGTTAAAAACGTTGTAATTTGAAAAACCTTTAGTTAACTTTTCCCATGCATCAAGCGGATAAACCAAAATGCATTCCTCAAAGCCGCGTGTAAGCACAATGCGGTTGTTTGCCTCGGCTTTTATATATTTTCTGAATTTGCTCGGCAACACCAATCGTGATTTTGCGTCTATATTACATATTGAGTGTCCTTGAAACATTTACAATAAGGTTTAATATTTTTTGGGAAAAAGAACCACCTTCCCCCACTTTCTCCCACAATACAAAAATGGAAAATTTAAATATAAAAGTCAAACCTTATTTTATGATTTTTTTGGTTATTTTGCGGAATGTTTAATTCCGTTCAAAAAAGGGGGTTTTGATAATAAATAAAAAAAGCCGTTCTTACGGGAACGGCTTTCAGACAGGTTAATATTTTGTTAAGATACTGTTTCTTTACTGACTTCAGAATTTTTTTTTGGTGCTTCTTCTGTTTCTTCTGCTCTATCATCATGCATCATATGTTTATCAATATGCGATACAAGAATATCTCTGTATTTTCTTAATCCTGAACCGGCAGGAATAAGCTGACCAATAATTACGTTTTCTTTTAATCCGAGCAAATAGTCAACTTTACCCTTTATCGAAGCATCAGTAAGAACTCTTGTAGTTTCCTGGAATGACGCCGCAGATATAAAGCTGTCTGTTGTTAACGATGTTTGTGTTATACCGAGCAGAACTGCGTCTGCTGTCGCAGGAACAGCGTCACGAGATTTAATAATGTTTTTGTTTTTCTTTTTCAGAAGTCCGTTGATATCTTTTACAGCTTTTTTCGGAAGAATCTCTCCGGTTCTTACGCTGTCACTGTCACCCTTATCAGATACAACAACCATTCCTTTGAGTTTTTCATTTCCGTCAGAAAAATGGTTTTTGTGAATTATATCACCTTCCAGAAATGTAGTATCCCCTGAACTGGTCACTTTAACTTTTTGCAGCATCTGCCTTACAATTATCTCAATGTGTTTATCATTTATCTTAACACCCTGAATTCTGTAAACCTCCTGAATTTCATTTACAAGATATTCCTGCACATGCGCAACGCCTTTAATTTTAAGAATATCAACCGGATCAAATGCTCCGCCGGTTAAAGGTTCACCTGCTTTGACAATATCACCATGCCTGACGAGTATATACTTTCCTATCGGAATTCTGTAGTCTATGGTCTTAGAATTATCAAGACTCTTTAGCGCAACTTCCCGGCTTCCTCTTGAGATTTTTCCAATTTCCACTTTCCCGTCAATTTCGGCAATTTTAGCCGGATCGCTGGGGCTTCTTGATTCAAATAATTCTGTTACCCTCGGGAGACCGCCTGTAATATCACGTGTCTTACCGGATTCCCTCGGAATCTTTACCATAACTGTACCTGCCTTGATGTCAGTACCATCGTCAATAAGCAAATTAGCCTTGGCAGGAATTAAATATGAGCTTAATATTTTACTGCCCTTAATAATCTGAATCGTCGGGCTTTTTGTTTTATCTTTACTTTCTATAACAGTTTTCTGATAGTGCCCTGTTTGTTCGTCTTTTACAAGTTCAAATTGCTCGTTTTCTTCCATATCGTGATATCTTATTACACCGTTATTTTCGGCTATGATAACAGAGTTATATGGATCCCATTCATATAGTATTTCATTTTTCTTAACCTTGTCATTATTCTTAACCTTCAGCTTTGAACCGTAAGGAACGGAATATTTTGCTAACTGATTATTCTTGTCATCAGAAATAATTATGATACCGTTCCTGCTGAGAGATATCAGTTGTGTATCAACAGCGCCTTTATACTCAACCAGTTTTAAACTTTCAAACCTGACTTTTCCTTCAAATTTGGATGAAATTTCAGATTGTGTAATAATTTTGCTGGCTGTTCCGCCAATGTGGAATGTACGAAGCGTAAGCTGAGTTCCCGGTTCACCTATTGATTGAGCGGCTATAATACCGACTGCTTCACCTACATTAACAAGTTTACTCGCTGACAGGTCTCTGCCATAACATTTCGCGCAAACACCCCGTTTACTTTCGCAAGTCAGCACGGAACGGATTTCAACGCCGTTTATCGGGGAATCGGATATCAGCTGAGCTTCTTCTTCTTCAATTTCAGCACCTGCTTTAACAAGTAATTTTTTGGAAAGCGGGTCAACAACATCCTGAACTGACACTCTCCCGAGTATTCTTTCAGCAAGAGACTCTTTTATATCTTCACCTTCCTTTAACGCTTCCGTATAAACTCCTCTTATCGTTCCGCAGTCTTTCTCTGAAATGATAACATCATTAGCTACATCAACCAGCCTCCTTGTCAGGTACCCTGCATCAGCAGTCTTCAGCGCCGTATCCGCAAGACCCTTTCTGGCGCCATGTGTTGATATAAAGTATTCAAGAATTGAAAGACCCTCTTTAAAGTTAGCTATTATCGGGTTTTCGATAATTTCACCCGCCTGTCCCGTTAATGATTTCTGAGGTTTTTGCATTAGACCTCTCATACCTGCCAACTGACTTACCTGTTCAGCTGAACCCCTTGCACCTGAGTCTATCATCATGTGTAAAGAGTTAAAACCATTTTTTGAATTTCTAAGATTCTCCATCAGGTCATTTTTTACGTGATCCCTGACGTGTGTCCAGATATCAATAACTTTATTGTATCTTTCGTTCTCTGACAGGATACCTCTTGATTTTGACTTTTCAATTTGATCTACTCTGTGGTAAGCGTCCTCAATAATTTTTTTCTTCGTTCCTGGTACTTCAATGTCATCAATATTTACGGATAAGCCGCCTTCTGTTGCATGTTTAAAACCGAGCTCCTTCAATTTATCAAGAAAGATTGCCGTTTTCTGATTTCCGACTGTTCTGTATATATTACCTATTATAGCAATAATTCTCTTCTTTTTTAATAGTTCGTTAATAAAAGGAATTTCTTCCGGAACTATTTCATTAAAAATTACTCTGCCTGTTGTCGTTTCAAATATTCCGGCGGAAGAACTTTTTTGTATCCTCACCTTTATTCTCGCATGCATCCCGACTTTCTTATTATTGTAAGCTATTATTACCTCTTCCGGGGAGGAAAACATTTTACCTTCTCCGGTATCCCCTTTTAATTCCTTAGTCAGGTAATAACAGCCAAGTACCAGCTCCTGATTCGGTACAATTATCGGATTACCATTCTGTGGTGAAAGAATATTATGCGTCGAAAGCATAAGTATTGTTGCTTCAAGCTGTGCATCAAAAGACAGAGGTACATGGACAGCCATCTGATCACCGTCAAAGTCAGCATTAAAAGCAGTACATACAAACGGATGCAGAGTAATTGCTTTACCCTCTATCAGTACAGGCTGGAATGCCTGAATACTGAGTCTGTGCAGTGTAGGCGCCCTGTTAAGCAAAACCGGATGGCCATCTATTACATTTTCAAGAATATCCCATACTTCAGGTGTTCTTTTATCTATTAATTTTTTAGCACTTTTTACTGTCTTAACATAATCACGGTCAATGAGTCTTCTGATGACAAACGGTTTAAATAGTTCAAGCGCCATGTCTTTCGGAATTCCGCATTCGTGAAGCTTAAGTTCCGGACCCACAACAATTACCGAACGTCCGGAATAATCAACCCGTTTACCGAGAAGATTCTGACGGAATCTTCCCTGTTTACCTTTAAGAATATCCGATAAAGACTTCAGAGCTCTATTATCAGCTTTAACGGCTGTTACACGGCGTGAATTATCTAATAAAGCATCAACTGCTTCCTGCAGCATTCTCTTTTCGTTTCTTAGTATAACTTCAGGAGCTTTTATATCCAGTAATCTCTTTAAACGGTTATTCCTTATTATAACCCTCCTGTAAAGGTCATTCAAGTCACTCGTGGCAAATCTCCCGCCTTCAAGCGGTACAAGGGGTCTCAGTTCCGGCGGAATTACCGGTACTACATCCAATACCATCCATTCGGGTTTATTCGGCTTACCGTCAGGTTTCAAGCGGAAAGATTCCAGTACCCTCAGGCGTTTTATATTATCAGCCTTTCTGATTGCCGAAGGATCATCCAGAAGTTCAGCGCGCAACTTTACAATTTCATCCTCTGTCCTCATCCTTTTCAGTAATTCTTTAATCGCATTACCGCCTTGATCCACTATAAATTTTTTGGGG
>Ga0247841_10002068_pt1 | contig 41677 bp, 57 predicted proteins | sample LaCruzMarch2015__2_FD_192410 | JGI IMG/M metagenome (GOLD analysis project Ga0247841, IMG submission 192410) | Freshwater microbial communities from meromictic Lake La Cruz, Castile-La Mancha, Spain - LaCruzMarch2015_18m | ecosystem: Environmental > Aquatic > Freshwater > Lake | place: Spain...
TCATTTTGTTCATTGCCATCTCCTGCTTTTGCTTTTTCTTGTGGCAGGAGATTATCCCAAATCACGGTAACATTGTTAATGAGCTAACGAAGATACTTTCGGTAACATTTTTGATGATCTAATTCGCGGTGTTGACATGTTCGTCTTTTGTTTGGTAAACTAAACTTATGAGACAAAACAGCGCTCCACTCACCAAGAAACAACTTGATATATTTAACTTTATAAAAGAGTTCATCGAGGGTCATGACTACGCTCCGAGTTATCGCGAAATTGCAAAATCGTTGCAGTTCTCCTCGGTTGCCACTGTAGCCGAATATGTAGCGATTCTCGAACAAAAGGGCTATATAAAAAAAGATTCTTCGTGCGCAAGAAGCCTTCAGCTTACCCCTACGTGGGATGAATCGACTTTTGAGGTTCCACTGCTTGGATCAATTGCAGCGGGGAAGCCGATTGAAGCAATAAGGACAAATGAGACTATAGATATCCCCAGGGATATGATGGGTCCGAATGTCTTTGCCCTAAAAGTTGTCGGTGATTCCATGATCGAAGACGGCATCATGGATTCGGATTATGTGATAATTGAAAGAACAAACAACCCGCAAAACGGCGATATCGTCGTGGCTCTATTAGACCAAGACAATGTCACCCTAAAGAGATTTTACCGCGAAAATAAAAGAATCAGACTGCAACCAGCCAACAAAAACTATAAACCTATTTACACTAAAAGGGCTCTTGTCCAAGGCAGAGTGAAGGGCGTTATCAGAAAATTTTGACTGGGCAAAATTTATTGTATAATGAGAATAATGGCGAAATCATTAGACATTGCTCATCCAGAAAAAAACGAGGTTGTCTCATCCGTGGAAGGTAAACAATCCGAACCCATGGTGATCGAAGAACCGCGTGAAGCGAACGGTTTGTTTTACCTGATAGTCGGTATAATTGCTTTGGTTTTAGCGATTGCCGTGTCACTTTATGTGTATTTTAAACCGGATGGAACAAGCACAAAAACGTCAACAGCGTCACCAACATCCACAACCTCAGAATCGGCAACTGTCACAACATCGCCGGAGTCGACACCTACTCCGTCCGTCACGGTTTCAGCGGCTCAAGCAACCAGTTTTGCAGATGCTGTGATAAGAGTTGCTAATGGTAATGGTGTCTCTGGCGAAGCAAAAAAGATCGCCTCGGCTCTGGAGGCAAAGGGATATAAGGTAACGCAGGCGAATAATGCCTCAAAACAATATTCTCAAACAATCATATATTATAAAACTGGGAATGAAGAACTGGCCGAAGCACTTAAGGAAGCTATAAAAGATCAGTATTCTGCAACAGTGCAAAAGTCAGATACTATTTCTAGTAATTTTAATGCAGTCATTGCTCTCGGCCCTAAATAATCCAAACACATTAACCATATTTGTTTTTATAGCATCTGTCTTAATTTATCGATTGAGAAATTATTTTCTCTTGCAAATTTCACAAAACCAGATTTGGGCAAATATAATTCTCTATCCGGGGGTAGCTATCCACGAATTATCACACATGTTTTTTTGTTTAGTTACGGGGGCTAAAATTAAAGATTTTAAGCTTTTTGACTCTGGCGGGGGTTATGTCGAGTACCAAACCACGACAAAAAATGTTGTGAGAGATTTTTTTATTTCTCTTGCTCCTCTTATTATTGGTTTGGCAATTTTAGTCTTTGTTTTCAAGCTACTTTTACTTCGCGGCGACCTTGAATTAATCCAGAAAATATTCATTTACTACATTTCTCTTTCTGTATTTTTAGCAATGTATCCAAGCAAAAGAGATGTTTTAAACTCCTGGCCGGTCTTTGTATTAGCTATAGTTTTAATAATTTTCTTCAGAGAAGAAGTTTTTTCTCACGAGCAATTTAATAACGTACTTATTGTCTTATATTCCGTCACATTAGCAGCTCTAATTTTTGCAAACATTACAATACTCGTAACGAGAAATAGCAGAAAGATACGGATTCGATAATTTGATCTGGCGAAAAAATAATCTAGAATATATGTAGGATGAAAATTTATAAACTTAAAAAAGGTGATGATCTAATACGCTCTTTAGAGGAGTTCGTTCTGGATAAACCAAGCGGTCTATTAGTAGGTCTTGGAGCCCTTGAAAGCGTAATTATCAAGATATTCGACCATGAGAACAAAGAATATTCTGAAAAAGCCTTTGACGGGCCGTTGGAGCTATGCTCATTTACCGCAGTTGTATCCATAAATCCAGACGGAAAAATGGGGATTCATCCACACGCGGTGTTTTCGGACAAAAATTTCAATGCATACGGCGGTCATCTTTCATCGGCAATAGTTGGTCCAACGTTTGAATTCGTGTTTTTTAATTCAAAAAACGAGGCCCACCGTTACTTTGATAAGGAAATCGGTCTTAATTTAATTAAATAGGGGGAATTTTGGAAGAAATATCTAACGAAAAAAAATCCAGAAAAAACAAGGTTATCGCGGCAATCCTAATCAGCGTCTCCGTGTTTGTGATTGCAGGCGCTCTTGCCAGCAAGCTTCTTAGGAAGGATCCGTCAATATCAACCGGCAAAACGACTGCGTCTTCAAAAACAAAGGCACCAGCGCTCTATGAGTCCAAGCTCGATGGAGTCAAGTACTCGTCAAAAGAATTAGCCGAGAGACATCCCCTTGCGGTTAGCATCGAGAATCATCCGGATGCCAGACCGCAATCAGGTTTAGGCAGCGCCAGTATCGTTTACGAAGCTATCACCGAAGGAGGAATAACAAGGTTTCTGGCCATATTCTCTCCCAAAGACGTTAAAGAGGTCGGGCCCATAAGAAGCGCCAGACTGTTTTTTATGGATTGGGTTAAAGAATATGACGCTTTTTTTGCTCACGATGGAGGCAACGAAGACGCTCTGGCAAATATGACAAAGTATGGAATAAAGGATCTGCAAAGGAACACGGCAAATTATTGGAAGGATGCAAAGGGCAAGAATGTTGCAACCGAGCACACTCTTTATTCATCGATAGAAAAGCTTTATGGATATGCTAAAAGCAAAAATCTTGATACCACAACGTCTAGCTTTACACCCATGACATTTAAGGACGATCAGCCGACGTCCGAGGTTTCTAAGAGCGTTGAGATCGACTTTTCGCAAAATCAGAGCTATCTCGTTAAGTGGATCTATGATGTTTCGAAAAATCAATATTCGCGATTTCTTGCCGGTAAGGAGCATACGGATAGAAATTCAGGAGAACAAATAACGGCCAAAAACATAATAATTCAAACGGTTTCTAGAACACTGGATCCAACCGGTAGCTATGGGAGCCAAAACTGGGTGTTTAAAACCACTGGAAGCGGTAAGGCCGTTATCATGCAGGATGGTAAAACAACCAACGCGACATGGAAGAAGGGGTCACTTGAGGACAGAACTAAGTTTTACGATGAAGCTGGCTCAGAAATTAAGTTCAATCGCGGTGCATCTTGGTACGAGATAATCCCGCCAGAAGTTCAACCAGCTTTCTTTTAGAGCTTACTCTTAGATACTTTCCATAACGCCAATAACTTTATCAACGTACGAGCTTGAATGGTTATAGCTGAAAAGAGCAGATCTAATATCACCATCAGAAGCACCGCTCTGCGACAGGAGACTTGCAGCTGCAAAAATAGAGTCCTTGGCATCACAAATGTTACCATTACTATAATGATTAAAGGTTGATCTCAAAAATTGCATCGGGCCAACAGCACCCGCATAACTTTGCTTACACGAAGAACTTTTACCAGACTCAACTTGGTGGACAGCCTCAATAAGCCTGGAGTCAATACCAAATTGCGCACCAGCTTCCGTATAGAAGGATTTCAGCTGATCTAGAGAGTACTCCTCGCTAGATTCAGCACTTTTCTGCACTATGGCGACTTTAGTTGTCTTATTCGCAGTATCGATTGATTCCCTTAGAGTTTTATCGAAGTTACTTTCGCCAACTACAATGTCAACCTTTCTTTGGCTATTTTTGATGATGCCGAAAGGCTGCATTTCAAGAGCAACTTTTTCGTCATCAGTCGACGAATAAGACATTGCAACTTGACCAGGCTGAATTACTAATGACAGCCCGATTATTGCGATCCAGACAAAGACTTGTGATAATCTTTTCATATATTTTTTTAGAATAAAAAATTCCCAATTTTTGGGAACTTGTAATGATACCATATTTTCGCGATTTGTCAAGGTGTAACACGTGATTATAAGGTTTAGCCGAATGTGAATATGTGTTGCTATTCATGATAAATATGGTAAGCTTCAACTTATGAAAGAGGTGATTTATAAGTGAGAAGAAACGAAAGTCCAGATGTGATGATTAGGAAATTTTTCCGAGAGGTTCAGTTAAGCGGAATTCTGACGGAAGCAAAAAGACGAAGATTTAGAGAGAAGGAAATCTCGAGAACAAAAAAGCGCGAGGCGGCCATCAGGAAGGCAGTCAAAAATGAGTATAAAAGAGGGTGGTAGTTTTAAAATTAAGCCCGTATTTTTTCTTTATGCGCTTGCTGTTTTAGTGATGGCTTTTGTAATCTACGAACTTACAAAAATTAATAGTGCGACCTATATGATAGGAAGATGAAAATATTAGACGATATATCGAGTCAGATCGTAGAAGACTACAAATCAGGAAACAGCGAAAGAAGGATTATATTGCAGACTATTAAGGCTGCTCTTTTGGTAAAGCAAAAAGACCAGAAAGGAGTACTCTCTGATGAAGATGCCATAAAAATACTCCGACTTGAACTAAAACAAAGAGAAGAAGCAAAAAACCAATATAATTCTGCTGGACGAGATGATCTTGTAGAAAAGATAGAAAAAGAGATTGCACAGATAAAAAAAATGCTCCCCGAAGAAATATCATCAGAGCAAATCGAAAAAATAGTCAAGGGAACGGTCGAATCTGCTCAGGAAAAAAACTTTGGCCCCTTAATGGGCGAAATTATGTCAAAGTTGGGTCCTAACGCAGATGGAAAAACAGTTGCCCAAATTCTAAAAAAATATCTGTAAGCTATGCGCCGCTTCTTGAAAAATACGCAGAATGGCAGATATTTAATCCTCAGTCTTGCAAACGGACTTTTGTCGGCCTGTTTGATTTTGATCTTTAACAGTGTTCTCTGGGGAGTGGTAATTATGTTGATTGATTCAATCGTGTTCGGACTAATCTTGATACTCGTCGCAGAAGATCAGAAAAACTTTTTTTCGATGAGCATTAATATGGACTCGCTTGCAAATTTTAATAATCCGTTACTCTCCAAATTAGCTAAAAAAGCGCCAGGAACATTTAATCATTCAATACACGTAAGTGAGCTCGCGGCGGCGGCCGGCGTCGCAATTGGAATAAAAAGCCAATATCTAAGGATCGGAGCGTATTACCACGATATAGGCAAACTTAAAACGCCGCTAGTTTACATTGAAAACAAACATCCAGACGAGAGTAAACAACCTGTTGAAAATTTGGCGCAAGAAATTATTGATCATGTAAAAATAGGGGTTAAAATAGCAAAAAAAAGCTCTCTTCCGAAGGAGATTATCCAAATCATTAGAGAACATCACGGAACATCAAAGATAGCCTCGCTCAAGGACTCAAAATTGGCCTATCCTGGCCCAAAACCTCAGTCGAAATTGACGGGTATTATGATGCTTGCAGATTGTGTCGAAGCAAAGTCGAGAGGTCTGCGAACCTATGACAGTCAAACCATCGAGAAAACAGTCTCTCAAGAAATAAAGAGGAAAACTGACACAGCACAATTATGCGAGAGCGGCTTGTCGGGCACGGATATAGGAAAAATTAGTCAGAGTCTTGAGGAAACGCTTTTGCACATATATCACAGAAGAAAATATGCAAAGTGAGATTATTACAAAACTGAAAAGTAGGACCAAAATTACGGACAGAGAAATTCTTGTTTGTATTGAAAAACATCTCAAGGAACGCAATCGCCCTAATGCTTGGATTGAGGTGGATATAGTTGGGAAGAAGAAAATGAAGTCATTAAATAAGGTTTCACTGTCCCACGATTATGCAACAGACGTTTTGAGTTTTCCTGTGGCTGCCTTTCCATCGGCCGAAAACTATGATTTTATTGGTACAGTGGTGCTTTGTAATGATATAATACACAGGCAGGCGAAAATATTAGGTAAAACATTTGAGAATGAGTTTTTGTTTTGCTTACGCCACGGAATAGATCATTTACTAGGTATTCATCATAATTAAGGGAGGGTTTTGTGAGCAAAGATTGTGTAGTTGGACTGGACGTCGGTTCTACAAAAGTTATTGCGATGGTGGGCCAGCTCCAAGAGGGAATGATCCAGATAATCGGATTTGGAAAGGCGCCAAACTCGGGCATGAGAAAAGGTGCTGTTGTTGATATAGAAGATACTGTCAGCGCAATCTCAGCTGCATTAGATGAAGCTGAACGTTCAAGCGGTATGCCGATTACGTCGTGCTTCGCCGCCTTTGGCGGAAGTCAAATAATTGCCGTTGATTCTAAGGGTGTAATTGCGGTTAGTCGTGGTGACGGTGAGATACAAGAGACAGACACAGAAAGAGTAATTGATGCTGTCAAATCCGTAGCACTTCCGCAAAACTATGAAATACTCCACATCATCCCCAAATGGTTTACTGTCGATGGTCAGTCTGGAGTAAAAGATCCGATCGGGATGACGGGAATTAGGCTGGAGGCACAATGTCATGTTATCGGGTCTTCGACACCTGCTTTGAAAAACTTTTCAAAGGCTATCACCCAAGCGGGACTAGACATCGACGGAATTGTTTTTTCACCTTTAGCGTCAGCCAAGGCTTATCTCTCAAAAAAACAGAAGGAAATTGGGGTTGTGATAATTGACATCGGTGCTGCGAACACTTCTATAGCCGTTTTTGAGGAGGGAACTGTCATCCACAGCAAAGTCATACCTGTTGGCGCAAATCATATTACTAACGATATCGCTATTGGATTAAAAATCTCTCTTGATGCTGCCGAGAAGGTTAAGCTGAACGAAGTTGACGCTCGTATTAGCGAAATCAAGGAAACCGAGAAAGTTGATCTTTCAAAATATGATAAAAATGAAACCGAGAAGCCAAATAAGCGGTATGTTTGTGAGATCGTAGAGGCTCGACTTAATGAATTGTTTGCGATGATCAAAGACGAACTTAAATCTATTGATAGAGACGGCATGTTACCCGCTGGAGCAGTTTTTGTAGGCGGTGGATCGAAGCTGAACGGTCTTCAACAATTTGCAAAGCAGAACCTAGGATTACCAATTCAAATTGGAAAGTCAAATCTTGAACTCCCTGGAATTGTCGATAAAATTGACGATCCAGAATATGCAACTGCCGTTGGGCTCGTACTTTGGGGTATTGACGAATCGCATAACTTTGTGCTTAATAAAAACAAACCCGGAATGAAACTCGAGGGTCTCGGCGGGGCTCTTGGCAGGGTTAAAGAGATTTTTAAAAACTTTATTCCGTAATTAAAAAATGATCAAAGAAGACCTGGAAACATTTGCCTCGATCAAAGTAATAGGAGTCGGCGGCTCTGGTAGTAACTCTGTATTAAGGATGATCGAATCAAAGCTACGAGGTGTAGAATTTATTGCTGTCAATACTGATGCACAGGCCTTGGTTAATAATCCAGCCCCAGTGAAAATTCAAATCGGAAAGGAAACAACCCGCGGGTTGGGTTCGGGAAGCAGCTCCGAGATTGGCAGACAAGCCGTAGATGAAAACAAAGAAGAAATATACGAGGCGATTAAGGGCGCGGATATGGTTTTTGTTGCCTATGGAGCTGGTGGTGGCACGGGGACCGGCGCCGGACCGATTGTCGCGAGTATCGCAAAAGAGTTAGGAGCCCTAACGGTCGGGATCGTTACAAAGCCGTTTAGCTTTGAGGGGATAAGAAGAAAAAAAGTTGCTGAACAAGGGATAGAAGAACTTAAGGACAAAGTTGACACGCTCATTGTAATTCCAAACGACAGGCTTCTTCAAGTGATAGATAAAAAGACATCCCTAACTGATGCTTTTAGCATTGTTGACGACATTCTGCGACAAGGCGTACAAGGCATATCGGATCTTATTACTCTCCACGGCATCATTAACGTCGACTTTGCCGACGTGAAAACAATCATGGCCAACGCAGGCTCGGCACTGATGGGAATTGGACGAGGAACGGGGGATAATCGCGCCATTGAAGCTGCTAGGGCCGCTATAGACTCACCACTTCTAGAACTATCAATCGATGGCGCAAAAGGAATCCTTTTCAATATCACTGGTGGCAATGACCTTAGTATGTATGAAATCGATGAAGCCGCCAAAACCATCACTGAAGCTGCAGATCCCGGTGCAAATATAATTTTTGGTTCCATTGTCGACGAGTCTATGTCCGGTGAAGTAAAGATCACAGTGATTGCAACTGGTTTTGATGAAGAAATTGAGACAAAAAAACAGTTGAGACCCGCCTATGTTGAAAAACCATATTCGTCAAATGTGATGCAGTCGTCTCCACAGACAAGACAGCCAGAGCCGCAGCCACAATCAACCTACAATACATTCGTCGAAAAAGAAGAAGAATCAGCAACTGATGAGTCTGAAGATGAGCTTGAGGTGCCAGCGTTTATTAGGAGAAAGCTAAAGTAGTATTCAGAATACAGAATTTAGTATACGGGGGACAAAACAGAGACAGCCCGAAAGGGCTTTTTTTGATACTTGACAACAACATCTAGTAGTTTATATTTGATAAAGCTCAATATTTTGTGGAGGGGCAAGATGATCTGTCCGAAATGCAAATCGTCAGATATATCGGTGATCGATTCCAGGGACTACGACTCCAAAACTATTCGGCGGCGCAGAGAGTGCGAAAATTGTCGTTACCGTTTTAGCACTTATGAACGCATAGAAGCAATAAAAGTTTGTGTTATAAAGAGAAGCGGTCGAATAGAACAATTTGATCGGGAAAAGATAGCTGCGGGAATAAAAATTGCCGCAAGCGACAGACTTAGTGCGGGAGAAATTGAGGAGATTGTTGACGATGTAGAGAAAAGAGTTTTAGAATCAAGCGAGCAAAACTTTCCAACCAAAAAAATCGGTAATATCGTGATTCGGAAGCTGATGAAGAAGGACGAAATTGCTTACTTGAGATTTGCTAGTGTTTACAAAAATTTCCAAGATATAAGTTCATTTGAACAGGAGTTAATAAAACTGAAAAAGTAATTCAAGGAGGGAAAGGTGCCAAAGGCGACCACAAAACGATTAGGCTCAAAAGTTACTAAGATGGTAGCTACACCGAAACGAAGGAGTCAAACCAAGGGTTTAAAAATCGAAAGATTTTACACCTTAAAAGGTCAAGATCCACTCGACAATATCGAATATGAATTTAGAACCAGTAAAATTGTCAATCCAGATGGCAGCATCGTTTTTGAATCAGATGAAATCGAGGTGCCAAAATCATGGAGCCGTGTTGCTTCAGACGTTTTAATTTCCAAATACATCAGGAAAAAAGGTATCCCTCAGTTTGATGAAGACAATCATCCAATTATAGATAAAAACGGCGAGAGGGCTTTGGGATCAGAAAAATCGGTTAAGCAGGTCGTTTCAAGACTGGCGGGGTGTTGGAGGTACTGGGGCGAAAAGTATGGTTATTTTGCCACAACCGAAGATGCCGAAACGTTTGAAGATGAGCTTAAATTTATGCTCATTAACCAAATTGCCTCTCCTAACTCGCCACAGTGGTTTAATACGGGGTTGAATTTTGCTTATAAAATATCCGGACCAGCCCAAGGCCACTGGTACGCTGATCCTAAAAACGGCAAACTCAAACAATCCGAAGATGCATATACTCATCCTCAACCGCACGCATGCTTTATCCAATCGCTAAAAGACGACCTGGTAAACGAGGGGGGAATTTTTGATCTTATGATCCGCGAGGCAAGAATCTTCAAGTATGGTTCAGGCAGCGGAACAAATTTTTCCGCGCTGCGCGCCGCTGGTGAACCGCTATCCGGTGGCGGTAAGTCATCTGGGCTTATGAGCTGGCTGGAAATCCTCGACAGAGGGGCCGGGTCGATTAAATCTGGTGGCACAACAAGAAGAGCCTCGAAGATGGTGATTTTGAATGTTGATCATCCTGATATCGAGGAATTTATTGACTGGAAGAGCAAAGAGGAGAAAAAGGCCGCTGCACTGATTGCTGCTGGTTATGAAGCGGGTTTTGAAGGAGAAGCATACCGAACGATCTCCGGACAAAACTCGAATAACTCCATACGAGTTACGGCTGACTTCATGAATAGCGTCAAAAATGATGAAGATTGGAACTTAACATGGAGAACCGATCCCACGCACGTCAGCAAGACTGTCAAAGCAAGAAATATTTGGGAGAGAATTGCCAACGCGACATGGAAATGTGGAGATCCAGGCGTTCAGTTTGATACAACCGCCAATGATTGGCATACCTGCATCTCATCGGCAAGAATCAATGGCTCTAATCCTTGTAGTGAGTTTATGTTTATTGATGACTCCTCGTGCAATCTCGCCTCTCTTAATTTGCTGAAATTCTATGACGAAAAGGATAAAAAATTTAACATTAACGCCTTTTCACATGCAACAAGACTCTGGACAAGCGTGCTTGAAATTTCAGTTTTAATGGCACAATTTCCATCGTATGAAATAGCAAAGAATAGCTATCTATTTAGGCCCCTAGGTCTTGGTTACGCTAATTTGGGCACCCTTTTGATGGTTATGGGACTGCCATATGATTCTGACCAGGGACGTGCTGTAGCTGCCGGAATTACATCACTAATGACTGGCGTATCATATTCGACAAGCGCTGAGTTATCACGGGAGCTTGGTCCGTTCAAGGCATATGCGAAAAATAAAAAGGATATGCTAAGAGTCATTAGAAACCATAGAAAAGCCGCCCTTGGTCTAGTGGATGAATTTGAAAAACTGTCAGTTGCTCCGTGGATCTTAGACGAAAAAAATTGCCCCCAATACATAGTAAATTCTGCCAGAGAATCATGGGATAGGGCCCTTCTTGATGGCGGGAGGTATGGATTTAGAAATGCCCAGGTAACACTGTTAGCACCTACTGGCACAATCGGTCTGGTAATGGATTGTGATACAACCGGCGTAGAGCCTGATTACGCACTAGTAAAATTCAAGAAATTAGCCGGTGGCGGTTATTTTAAAATCATAAACCAATCAGTACCCAGAGCATTAAAAAATCTTGGTTATAGCAGACGAGAAATAGACGCGATTATTGATTATGTAATCGGCACCGGAAAAATTGACAGCGCCCCGCACATAAACCGCGAATCGTTGCTCAAGAAGGGGATTTCCGAAGAAGATATTGAAAGATTAAACAAAAGATTACCAGGCAGTTTTGAGTTTTCTCAAGCCTTTTCGGCTGAGGCAATTTCTCCAGAATCGCTCAAAGCTGTGAATTTGGATCCAAATTCGTTCGAAAAACCAGGCTTTGACTTTTTGGGTGAGCTCGGTTTCTCCCGTGAGCAAATTCGCGAGGCTAACAATTATGTTTGCGGAACAATGACCGTTGAGGGCGCGCCGGATTTAGACGAGGAACATCTTCCGATCTTTGATTGCGCCAATAGATGCGGCCAACTCGGCAAAAGATTTATTGCCCCCGAAGGCCACATCGCTATGATGGCTGCTGTTCAGCCTTTTCTCTCTGGGGCAATCTCAAAAACCGTCAATCTTCCTACCGAGGCAACACCAAAAGAAATAGAGGATGTCTATATGAAGTCGTGGAGTTATGGTCTCAAGGCAGTAGCAATTTATCGTGATGGATCAAAGCTGGCGCAGCCTCTAACCTCAAAAGAGGACGAAAAAGAAGAGAAGAGGATTGAAAAAGAAATTGTAGTTGAATACAAGCCGGTTAGAAAAAGATTGCCTAAGGAAAGAATGTCTATTACAAGAAAAGTTACAATTGGTGGGCACAAAATTTATCTCACAGTCGGGTTATATAAGGATGGACGACCCGGAGAAATTTTCATTGCTATGAACCAACAAGGGAGTTTCGCGGCAGGTATGGCAGATTCCTTTGCTAAGATGGCTTCGATTGGAATGCAATATGGCGTGCCGGTAGAAACCATCATTAAACAATTGAAACACACCCGATTCTCTCCAATGGGCTTTACCGGCGATAACGATATCCCGAATGTTTCATCGGTTTCAGACTTTTTAGCTAAATGGCTTGAAAGTAAGTTCACATCTGATGTCGCAAAGGCGATTAAACTTCCTTTTGATAGCAGCGACGGTGAAGAAGAGAATAAGGAAGAGGTAAGGGCATTAGCAGAAGAGGCAGAGGATAAAATACAAACTGGACAATCAACACTCTCGGAAGATCTTGGATTTTCAGGCGAGACATGTCCTGAATGCGGATCCAACATGATGGTTCAGAACGGTAAGTGCCACAAATGCGTTAACTGCGGGGCAACCACAGGCTGTTCATGAGGAGAAGAAATGGGAAATGGTATAGTAGTCTGCTACTACGGAGATGGTAAGGGTAAGACGACAGCTGCGTTAGGATTAACATTAAGAGCAAGCGGCTACAACAGGAAAATATTATTCGCCCAATTCATCAAAGGATCTTGGAAAACCGGTGAAGACAGGGGACTCTCAAGACATACAAACATCGATCACAAAAAATTTGGACTTGGATTTGTCGGGATAGAAGGTGACAAAATAAGCCATAGGAAACACTCTGTTGCTGCTGCAAAAGGGATTGAATATGTAAAAAATAATATGGCTCGATACGACATTATTGTGCTTGACGAAATTCATGGCGCGATCGAGAAAAAACTCATTGGCGAGGAAAGTGTTCTGGAAATCATTAGGTCTAAGAAACCAACACAAACGGTTATTTTGACAGGACGACCCAAAATCAAGTCGATTATCGAAATGTCTGATTTAACGACACAAATGAAAAAGATAAAACATCCATTCGACTCTGGAGTAATAGCCATTAAGTCGATTGACTGGTAGGGATTTGATATAATTAACTCAATGTCAAAAAATATCTTAATTTTAGTTTTATGTCTTTCCGTTGCCTTGTTCGGCTGCTCCTCAAAAGACACAACCACAGCACAGGTTACACCCACCCCAAATCAACAAAACAGCGAAGTTGACCCGTTGCTTAGCAAAAAAGGATTTGACGGTAACATGATGATCTTAACCGACCCAGTCCTTTATAGTTATATCCAGGGTAAGCAAACCTCAGCAACTTCGACAACTACAACTATAGATCCGACTATTCAAAAAAAAATTGGGACACTAGCACAGTTCGCAAAGATTAGTAAATATGGCCTAAGCGGACGAGCTGAAATTGTGGGCGCACAGCTGATAAGAATCACAGAGTTCAACTATAATGGTGGCTGCGGCGCACTGACGACGAAACTGACGCTATTAAGCGCGAACAACGATGCTATTGCAACCGTTGAACCCACGATCAGTACCCCCCAGTCAAATACATCGTTTGATATTACTATCCCAAATAATATAACTTTGATTCAATTTGACGCGATAAGCTTATACTGTCAAAATCAGCAGGAACCAGTGTCTAGCGTTGAACTGAAATAATGCTTGACAATCCTGGGCAGTATAAATAAGTTAGAGATTAGAGAGGTAAATATTACGTATTTGTTGTTTTTGTTGGCCGCTATTTCAAGGTTAATTCCACACCCGGCGAATTTTACGCCTGTTGGGGCTATTGGAATATACGCCGCTAAAAAATATGGTTACAAAAAGGCAATTTTGATAACGATGTGTGCAATGATTGCCGGTGATATATTCATTGGTTTTGGCCAATACACCACCTTTGTCTACCTTGGGATATTGTCTTATATTTTTTTCCAGAAAATTTTTGAGAAAATGAAACTCTCGCCACTGTTGGCTGCATTGTCAGGGTCAATCTTTTTCTTTTTAATTTCAAACTTTGGCACGTGGATAGGTCCCTGGTATGAGCACAGTTTTGACGGATTACAGAAATGCTTCATTATGGCAATTCCATTCTACAAAAACACGTTGTTTGGCGATTTAATTTTTACCGGAATTTTGTTTGGTCTTGATTATGCGATAAATAAAAGTAAAGGGAGGTTACCATGGCAAGCGAGCTTAAGACCGATGAATTTAAGACAAAAGTCCTAGAATCTGAAAAACCGGTTCTGGTTGATTTCTATGCACCGTGGTGCGGTCCATGCCAGGTAATGGCCCCAATCATCGACGAACTCTCGGATAAAATGAAGGGGAGAGCCGAAATATTTAAAGTCAATGTCGAATCAGAACCAGCCCTTGCCAACCAGTTTCAGGTCATGTCAATCCCAACAATCATTATATTTAAAAAAGGTAAGGTCGCTAAGCAATTTAATGGCACCGCCTCAAATTCAGAGCTTGAAGCGGCACTATAAAATTTAAAGTGGAGACACTACTTCGCGGCTTAAACAACTCACAGAAAAAGTCTGTCATCCACGGATCCGGACCGCTTCTTATTATCGCCGGCGCCGGGACTGGTAAAACGACCGTTATTACGCGCAGAATCGCGTATTTAATTTCTAAAAAACTGTGCTTGCCGTCTGAAATCCTAGCCCTAACTTTTACTGACAAAGCTGCGCAAGAGATGGAAGAACGCGTTGATCAGCTCGTACCCTATGGCTTTGTGGATACATGGATTTCAACCTTTAACGCCTTCGGAGATAGAATCTTGCGAGAGTTTGCTCTAGATTTAGGGCTACCAGCCAATTTTAAAGTGCTCTCGAAGACAGAACAGGCAATTTTTATGCGCGAAAATATCTACAGTTTTGATCTAAAACATTTTCGTCCACTAGCCAATCCAATCGGGCATATCGAGGCACTTTTAGCACACTTTTCGAGACTTAAAGATGAGCTGGTCTCGCCAGAGGAATATTTAAAATTATCCGAAGAAATGGTGCTAGGATCAGAGTCGTCAGGCACGGAAGAAAAACAAGAAATAGAAAAAACTATAGAATTGGCGAACGCCTATCAACGTTATCAGGAACTGATGATCCAATCTGGCAATCTCGATTATGGTGATCAAATATATTTAACCTATAAAATTCTTTTTGAGAATAAGAAGGTTTTACATAATTTGCAAAAAAAATTTAAATATATTCTTGTCGATGAATTCCAAGATACAAACTACGCCCAATATCAAGTTATTAAACTCCTCGGTGGAAAAAGTTCAAATATAACCGTTGTGGGAGATGATGACCAGTCGATTTATCGTTTCCGTGGGGCCTCGATCTCAAATATCCTAAATTTCAAGGATGACTATAAAAACTGCATCCAAGTTGTCTTAAATCAAAATTATCGTTCAACTCAAGAAATCCTTGATTGTGCCTATAAATTGATTCAACACAATAACCCCGATCGGCTTGAGATGAAAAATAAGATCAATAAAAAACTTCAATCATCAAGACACGGAGACTACCCGCAATTGATTCACTGCTCAACACTTTCTTGTGAGGCAGACAAAGTTGCGGCCAAAATTTTAGAACTTACCAAAGACAAAAAAAATAAATTCAGTGATTTTGCGATTTTATCGAGAGCCAATAGTCATCTTGAACCATTTATTGAAGCGTTGAACGCCAAGAATATCCCCAATGTTTTCGTTGGTTCTTCGAGTCTATTTTCGCGTCCTGAGATAAAAATGTTGGTGAGTTTTTTTAAATGTCTCGTTTATCCCGATGATAACTTATCGTTTTTTAATTTGGCCACAAGCGAACTTTATAAAGTAAATGTTCGCGAATTATCTAATTTCTACAGCAAGACAAAACGACAGAATAGAAGCTTCGAAGAAGTATTTTCCATTGATAACCCAAGTCTATTGGTTAATGTTGTTATTAATGATTTAAATAAATACCGCGAAAAACTGAAATCAGATTATCGTGCCGGTGAGATTTTATATGAATTCTTAAAAGAGAAGGACTACCTAAAGCAACTTTCTGCTGAAAATTCCGCTGACTCTGAGACCAAAATATTAAACATTGCAAAGTTTTTTGAACGAATCTATCAATTTGACCACATCTCCAATGAAAAAACCGTACACTCATTTTTAAACAATCTCGAAATGATTATTGAGGTAGGCGACGAAATACAAAGTACGGATATCGATCCAGACCTAGACGCCGTTAGCATGATGACAGCGCACAGCGCCAAAGGATTAGAATGGCCAATTGTATTTATTGTAAATTTAGTTAATGAAAGGTTTCCAACCAGAAAAAGATCCGAAGCTCTACCGATTCCACTTCAGTTTATTAAAGAAAGGTTACCCGAAGGCGATTACCATCTCCAAGAGGAAAGACGACTTTTTTACGTCGGAGTTACAAGAGCCAAGGAAAGATTATATTTGACTTCGGCGGACAATTACGGGGGTAAGCGTGCAAAAAAGATGTCACAATTTATCCTCGAATTGCTTGACGACCCAACTATCGGCAAAATTAAACACAAGCAGTCGGCACTCGAAAAGATTGAAAAATTCAAGAAAATTGAAGAGCTGCGTATTAAAACCAGAGACACCAATCTAAAAAAATCCGGGCAGCTTTATCTTTCGCGACAGCAAATAGACGATTATTATACATGTCCTAAAAAATATTATTTTGCTTCAATTGTTAAGATACCGTTACCAACTAGCTGGCACTTTATGTATGGCACAGCAATTCACGAAACGCTCCAGAGATATTTTGCCAAAAAGAAAAAGGACGAAAAACCCGATTTAGATTCAATGATCTTGGACTTTAACACCTATTTCAAAAACGAAGGATTTATTACTCGCTTTCAAGAAGAAGATCGCCATCGCAGCGCTATTGAAACTCTCTCGAGGTTTCACGATCAAGATAAAAAAGAAAACCTCATGCCGGATATGATTGAAGAAAAATTTGAATTCAGTGAAGATGCGATCAAGATCAACGGCCGTTATGACCTCGTGATTAAAAAGCCCGGTAATGTGGAAATTCTTGATTTTAAAACATCAGACGTCAAAAACCAAAAGGATGCTGATATAAGAATCAGAGAGTCGACCCAAATGAAGATCTACGCTCTTGCCTGGGCCGAGAAGTATGGTGAAATTCCCAAAACAACCCTTCTCTTCATCGAATCGGATAAAAAAGGCTCAAGAATTTTCAAAGATGAAGATCTTCAAAAAACACGCGAGATGATATTTGATGCTGCCAGTGGTATTAGATCAGAAGACTATTTAGCCAAGCCAGACGTACGAAAGTGTAAATGGTGTCCATATCGGTTTACATGCCCTGATTCTATTTCTTGATGATATGGTCTCTATGGGTTAAACTAGCTGTATAATAATTTGCGAAAGTTTAAACAGGGGAGGACTGAATGAACTTTAAGGAAGAATATTTTGGTGAAAAACCCGAACCCAAAGAAATCTCGGAAGAAACTAAAGTGGAATTAAGATCGGCCATTAACGTTGTCCAAAAAGACTATGTCGAATTCGAGAAGCTCAGAAGAGTCTATGCCGACGAATTGGGATCGAATGAAGACAAGGGAAGGATCGCGACGTTAGATATGAGGATGGAAAAAATTTACAGATTTTTTAATAGAATCGCTGCTAATGATCCATTGAAGAGACTGCCATTAACCGAAGAAGAAGGAATTGGGGCAATAACATTCACTAGGAGGTTCGATATTGACCTCATAGCGTTTATTAGAACTCTAGAGCCAGAATACAAGCGTGATGATCTACCCGAATCAAATACGCCCGGAGGCACAGAATGACTGAAATTGAGAAAATCCAAAAAGAAATCGAACTGATCAAAAGTCGCAACGCTTCTGTAGAGCTTGATAAAAAATGGGAGACAAGCTGGGTCCGTCGATTATTGATTGCCATTTTTACTTATTTAGCGATCGGAATTTATATGTGGGCAATTCGGATCGAACGACCATGGCTAAACGCGATTGTCCCTACCGTTGGCTTCATGCTCTCAACTCTCACCCTGCCTTGGTTTAAAAGTGTTTGGGCTAAAACTAAATAAGACCCTATAAATTCTTGAATGCCTGGATCAAAAAAGATAGTATTAGATAGAGGCAATTTAGGGAGGGAAGATGGACAATAACCAGACAGAATCAAGACAAGATCCTCGGGTTATATCACCAACGAATAGTCCACAATCAGCGAAACCGATAATTAAGTGGCACACTGTGGGATTGATTGTTTTATTGGGCATCGTTAATGCTGGAGTGTGCTGGCTGATTGAAGAGGCTATAATCAGATATGTTTTCCCGTATGTGATGACCTCGGACTTTTACTTTACATCTGGGATTACTGCATATCTTTATTATATTCCTGGACTAATCGAAATAGTTTTAGTAGCGCTTTTTGTTGGCAAAAAACTCAATTTTAACAGAATAATCACCGTCGCAGTCTTCGTCCTTTTTAGAATCGTCTTGATGTATACAATTTTTTATAGTAATGAAATAAGCAATTTCGTAGTAAATACTGCAACAAACCATCATATAGATCAGCCCATACAGGGGGAACCGCAAGTCGCTAGCGAAGATATTTACTACAATGTGGGCAAAGTTACCTATTCGCTCAACGTAAAATCTTTACAGAAGAAAATATCAACTCCAGATCAAATGTCAAAAGCAAAAAGAGACTATTGGGATTCCAGTTCTATAGACGGCAGTTTCAAGGTGAAAGAGCGCCATTCAAATACCACGAGCGTACCGGACTATACAATAATTTCCTCTGACGGAAAAAAAGAAATTTTCTTACCGACTGATTCGTTTCCCGAAATCTGGCTCATTAAAAGTAATGTGCTGATTACACATAAATGCGATTACACGGAAACTAGCACTACTTGTAGCATTTACGCAATGGATACAAATGCGACATATAAAATTCTCGCTACTACGGATGGTCAAGTCAGTTTTTATGAATACTGATGCCAGCACGCGTTAATCTCTTCCTCGATCCAGTAGCAAGCATATACGGAATTTACATTGAAAAGAAGTATAACCCGTCAATTAGTATTACCGAAGATAAACCGGCAGGTGTTTCTGGCCCGCTTTGGGTTAAGGGGAATGTCGAAATCGAGTCGTCAAATGGTAAGGCTTATGAAAAACGCAACCGTGTCACCCTCTGCCGATGCGGTAAATCAAAGAATAAGCCATTTTGCGATGGCAGCCATATAGCAGAGGGATTTAAGGAAGACCAGTGACGCCTTAGATCGAACCAAGTACGCGGGTGCAGACAAATGCTAAAAAGTATGATACATTTAACTCGTGTTTTGGAGAATAATAGGTAGCGTAGTCGAACTATCTAAAAGTAAAATTATAAAATAAGGTGTATTATGCAAACAGGAACAATCAAACGTTTGACAGATCGTGGATTTGGATTCATAGCGATTGAGGGGAATGACAAGGACTTATTCTTTCACTCAAATGAGCTTAAAGACATAAAGTTCGAGGATCTGAAAGAGGGCGACAAAGTTCAATTCGAAGTTGCCTCCAGCCCAAAAGGCGATAATGCAACAAATGTGTCTAGAGCCGAATAGATAAAATCGCTACAAACAAAAAAAACGCCCCTCAGAGTGAGAGGGCGTTTTTTTGTTATGAAATCTTACTCGGCTTTTTTCTTACCAACAATTTTGCACATATTACGTCCACAATCAACACAAATTCCCTTGACCATTGTTCCACCATTCTTCATGGTGACTTCTTCGGTGTCCCTCATTTCCTTATTTTCTTTGCACTTCATGCAACGTCCAACTATTTTTTCTTCTGCCATATTATCTTCTGCCATATTACCCCTTTCCTTAGGCTTACGTACCCGCAAACCTTATTAATTTTTCTTCAAATCAAACTATATCTATTATAAAAAAATTATCAACTCACATGTTCGGCTGCGCGGTGATCATAACCTGTCGAAAGATACTAATTTTACTGAAAATAAGGTATGATCTTCGCAGAATTATGATTAAATACGATGTTGCAATAATTGGGGCCGGCCCGTCTGGAATTATGGCTGCAATAGTCGCCAAAAATAATGGTGCGAATGTCATTTTGGTTGAAAAAAATGATGTTATCGGACGCAAAATCCTTGCAACAGGTAACGGCAGATGCAATATTACAAACAAATTTACTAAAGTCGAGAACTATCATGGCTCAAATCCCGAATTTGTCAGGAGCGTTATCTCATCATTTGATCAGCACAAAACCATTAAGTTTTTCGAAAACATGGGTCTCATCTTAAAAGAGGAGGACCGGGGAAGAATGTTTCCGCGGACCAACCAGGCAAAAAGCGTGGTTGACATCCTGTCTCATGAGTTAGAACAACTAAATGTTGTGGTGAGACTAAATACTGAAGTTAAGAAAATTGACAAAAATCCGAGCTGGCAAATGACACTATCTGACGGATCCACCATAAATTCAGAAAAATTGATTCTGACAACCGGCGGAAGGGCATCTCACCAATTCGGCTCTTCGGGGGACGGATTGTTTTGGGCTAAGAATCTCGGAGTTTCATCAAAAAATATTTACGCCGCATTAGTCCCAATGGAAACAAGTGAGTCCTGGGTCAAGCAGGTGCAGGGCCTCAAGGCCGAGGCTAAAGCCAGTTTTTTTGTTGATAACGAGCTTGTTTCAAAAAGATTCGGAGATTTAATTTTCACTCATTATGGCATTTCCGGACCGGCAATAATGTCACAAGCGAGATTTGTGGCCCCATTTGTTGAGAATAAAACGGTTCAAGTAAAACTTGATTTTGTAGAAGAAAAATCAAACAAAGAACTCGATGAAATTATCGCCAGAATATTCAATGCTTCGGGGCATAAATCAGTAAAAAATGCTCTTGTTGGAATGGTACCGGCAAACTTAATTCCGATTATCCTATCTCAATCAGACGTTTCAGGAGATGAAGGGGTCTCTAGAATCTCAAAAATTCAGAGGGGAAATATCGTAACAAACTTAAAGTCGTTAACGCTCAAAATCTCAAAACTCAGGCCGCTTAAGGAGGCGCAAGTCACTCGCGGAGGGATAATGGTAGATGAAATAAATACAAAAACTCTTGAGTCAAAAAAAGTCAAAGGCCTTTATTTTGCCGGTGAGATTTTGGATGTTGACGGTGATTCCGGAGGATTCAATCTGCAGTGGGCATGGTCGAGCGGCTATGTAGCTGGCGCAAGCTCTGCTAAAATATAGAAAATAGCAAAAATAAGGAGGACAATTATGGCAATAGTAGAAGAGTCGGAATTCAAGGGTAACCCAATGATTGTGATCAAAAATGACGAAGAGGACAAATATCCTTTTCAATTCGGTGTCAAAAAGGCTAAACTGGTTTTGGAAAATATCGAAGAAGTTAAGAAGTTTGTTGAAAAACATGATAATGGAAAAAGTTACGATCAGGGAGCAGCAAGTTAGAGACGCTAAGAGATTTTTCGAGATTTTGAATTCTCCCGGACTCAAGGATTTTGGAGTTAGACCAAAGACAATAAAGGACGAAATAGTCTTTTTTAAGGGTGAGACAAAAAGAAGAAAAGATAATTTAGCTTACGATTACACGATATTATATGGTAAGGAGATCATCGGCGGTATCGGATTTAAGGTTGATCAACACCGTAAATATATCGCCGAAATAGGTTATTTTGTTGATGAAAATTATTGGGGGAGGGGAATTGCAACAAAAGCAGTGGAGCTAATTGAAAAAGAGGGATTTGGCAAATATGGATTGCACCGAATTGAGATAAGAATGAGTCCGAATAATCCAGCTAGTGAAAAAGTCGCGATTAAGGCGGGTTACAAGAAAGAAGGGTTACTAAAAGAGTCCCATCAAGAAGTTGGTGGTAAATTCCGCGATTCGTATTTGTATGCAAAAATAGGATAAAGAAACGATATGAAGGAATTTAAGACAATTGGAATTCTTGGTGGAATGGGTCCCTATGCTAGCGCAAATATGTACAGGCTAATTGTTGAAATTGGCCAAAAAGAATTTAAGGCCGAACAGGACAATGATTTCCCACCGATGATATTATATTCTTTGCCTCTGGATGGATTTGACGAAACAGGAATTGTCGACAAGAGGTTGGTCCTAGAACAGTTAGTTAAGGGGTCTAAAAAACTTCAACAAGCGGGTTGTGATTTTTTTGTTATCGCTTGCAATACAGTTCATTATTTCCAGGATGAGCTAAGAAAAAATATCGGAATTCCACTTCTCAGTATTATTGACGAGACAGTCACTGAGGTGAAAAGGGGAAATATCAAAAAAGTTGGCCTTCTAACCTCGGACAGTGCCGCCTCACTCAAACTTTATATAAATAAACTAGAGAAACTGGGAATTAAATCTATTCGCGCTAATTCCGAAGAACAAAAAGAGCTAAATGACCTGATTCTAGAGGTGATGCGTGGACACCTAACGGATCGAAACAAAGAACGTCTCCTCGCATTGGCTGAGTCGCTGACAAAAAGAGGGGCTCAAGCAATTATCATTGGTTGCACCGAGCTGCCGCTTATTGATGAGTTTATAAAGCAAAAATACAAAACGTTTGATGCGTTAGAAATAATCTCCCGCCACGCCCTCAAAGAAGCCTATAAAAAAGATTAAAATGAATCTGATTGCTGATAGCAAACTAATCAAAATACCAGTTAAGGATAATGGGGAGCAATTAGTCGATCTTAGGACGGTTTGTCGGGATATTAAGTTTGATATTTGCGAGCCGTATATTGATGACCGATTTTTTCTTTCACGCAAAACTGCCGCTGAAAAAATCGCACAAGCTCAATCTAGTTTAATAAGCGGCTTTAAGCTGGTGATTTTTAGCGCCTATCGTCCGATGGATATCCAGAAGAAACATTATGAAGATATGCTAGAGAAGTTGAGAAACGAAAATCCAGAATGGACTGATCAAAAAATCAAACTCGAAACAAACAAACGAATAGCCCCTCCGGATATCATACCGCCGCACACGACAGGTGGGGCAATTGATTTGTCGATAGTTGACAAAAACGATGAGTATTTAGATATGGGCACGATATATAAGGAATTTTCAAGTAAAACTCAAACCGACTCGGATCAAATTACAAATCGAGAAAAACAAAATCGTGAAATGCTCTCAAACATCATGAAGACCACTGGTTTCGTAAACTATCCAACCGAATGGTGGCATTGGTCTTATGGTGATCGATATTGGGCTGCTTCTTTAAAAAAACGTTTATCAATTTATAACAGCGTTGATCTGCCAAAAAAATAGCGAGGACTAACTATTAACTAATAATCTGGAACTATACTTTTTAAACTCTTTTAGGATTGACTTTAAGGTTTGATGCTCTAATATCATCTTACCGACTGCCCACACATCCTCGAGAGAAAGGGGTCTGCCAAGAAATGGCTATCAGATCGTTTCCAAGCGGATAGTTTAATAACAAAAAAATGAATAAGGAAAAAGCCTTAAAATTAGTCGGAGATTTTATCAGCGAGGAGTTAGAGAAGGAAAGTTGGTACCAAAAAATCAAGGAGGACATCAAGGCAATAATATTGTACGGCTCAGTCGCGAAAGGTACTAACAGGCCCGACTCGGATATTGATGTTTTAATCATCTTGCCGCTTAAAACAGAAAAGAAATTCACAAAAGGTGAATATTTCTACAAGCATAAAAACTATGAGATCAATATTGTCTTGCGGTCAATTGAAAAATTAAGAAAAATAAATTTCAAAAAAGACGGATTTCAAAAAGAGATTTTTAGAAATGCTGAATTCATTTTTGAAAAAGATAATAAGGTTCGTGAAATTTTGGCATCCGCCAACGTAACCCGTGAAGATGAAAAATAGGCTAGAAAAGAATGACGGACACGAGGTCGCGCATCACCTCACAAATTAGTTACTAAAACTATCTCCCCGACGAAAATATTGGCCTGCAAAAGTTATGGGAATGTTTATTGTCTTATTCGTTTGGGAATCGATTTTGTAGGCGGCAATATGCAAATGAGGTCCGGTTGATTTACCGCTATTGCCAACTTGTGCAATTTGCTGGCCAACTTGCACAATATCGTTCTCCGCAACGACGACAGAGTCTTTTTTAAAATGGACCAGCGAAACGTTAAAGCCATCGCAATCAATCAGAATACTATTTGCCTCGGAAGACTCTCCCACAATCCCGATAGGCATATCCGGAAAATCTTTTACTACATGTTTGACACTGCCATTACAAGGACTATAAACAGGCGTCTCGTAGGAGGCGTCTGATTCCAACCCGGTTTTGCGAAACTGAAACCAAGCTTTCAAACCAGAAGATTTGGTAATATCCATCGCATATTTCTCCATCTCTGAAGTATGAATGTTTCCAAACCGGCCGCTCTGCACCACTACAAAATTGCCGTCTTCTAAGGGATATTCCATATTAACTGCGTCGTTTGGGACAGGTTGATTGTCTTGCCAATGCTTCCATAAGTAAAAACTAGTTGCCACGGCAGCTATCACCAAAAACAAAATTATTATCCTTTTCATCAGTCTTAATATATTCCTCGTAACACTAAAAATCAAAAGGTTATTGTCTTATTTGGCACATGATTTTATGGTGTGCTTCTTGACTTTTGGTCTATTTCTGCTAGTATTAGTACTTCGACAGTCGTTCTATAGATTTCCGAAAGAGTATTTCGATGTTCTACAGAGCTATATCGAAATATCAAATAAGCGCTTTTTGCGCATAGGAAATCAAATGTATAAATATAGTACTGCAAGGAATTTTAGTAATAACAATTTTAGACGATCAAATAGAAATTTCTCTAGCCAAAACGGCTTCGGACAAAGTCGAAATACTCCGAAAAAAAGAGGGGAATTTATCGATCAGTCAAAATTCATTAATAAGGCTGTTGATAATAAAAATGAAAAAGCAGAAGTCACCAACACCTTCCAAAGCTTTGGATTTTGCCCACAATTGAGCAAAAATTTGTCAACCAGAGACTATTCTCTGCCGACACCGATTCAAGACCAGTCAATTGGACACATCTTAGACGGCAGAGATTTGATCGGTTTGGCAAACACTGGCACCGGTAAAACCGCTGCATTCCTGCTCCCTCTGATTGAAAAATGTTTTGCTGATAAATTTAAAAAAGTTTTGATAATCGCTCCGACCCGGGAACTAGCCCAGCAAATAGATGACGAATTTAGAAAATTTTCAATGTGGATGGGATTGTATTCCACGGTTTGCGTTGGTGGAATGCCAATCTTTCGCCAGATCAATTCGTTGCGTCGAAAACCAAACTTTGTTATTGGTACACCCGGCAGGCTAAAAGATCTTAAAGAGCGTAAAGAAATTGATTTTCATGAATTTAACTTTGTGGTATTGGATGAAATCGATCGAATGCTCGACATGGGCTTTGTTGATGAGATAAAAAGAATCCTAAGCGATCTTCCAACTGAGCGTCAATCACTATTTTTCTCTGCAACATTACCAGAGAAGATTAAAAACCTCGTAAATCAATTTTTACGTGATCCTGTATCAATCAGAGTTACGACCGGAGATACGGCAAAAAATGTCGATCAAGATATTGTCCGCGTTGCCAATCACCAGAAGTTCGACCGGCTTAAAGATTTACTTATCACCGATGAGCTGGAAAAAGTATTAATTTTTTCTGAAACAAAGCGCGAAGTTGAAAAATTAGCCGAGGAATTGGTCAAAGATGGGTTTAAGGCTGACTCAATTCATGGTGATAAACGTCAATCGCAAAGACAAAAAGCACTATTAAAATTCAGAGAAAACCAGTTGCAAATACTCGTGGCAACTGACGTTGCCGCCAGGGGACTCGATATTGACAATGTTACGCACGTGATCAATTACACTATCCCACAGACTTATAACGATTATATTCACAGGATAGGGCGAACTGGCAGGGGAGACAAAAAAGGATTTGCTCTAACTTTTGTTAGCTAAACAAAAGCTGTCTTTACGATAAAGGTCCGAAGAGCTCGGCACTGAACCCTTCGTACATATTTTAGATTATTTTTCTTGTGCTAAAATTAGGCTGGAGGAAATATGGAGACTGTGGAAATTCTAAAATTACTTTGGCCAATAATTTTAATACAGTTTGTTGTACAGATATTCGCTATCGTTGATGTCGCCAGAAGAAAAAAGACTAGGAATCTCACATCGGCGGCCTGGATCGTTATAATAGTTGTGGGTGAAATAGTTGGTCCAATTGTATATTTTTTAATCGGAAGAGCAGAGGATTGAATTGACTGCAATCAAGATCAAGAACCTTACAAAAATATTTGGTAGTTTTCGAGCAGTCTCAAGTCTTAATTTAGAATTGAAGGAGAACCGAGTCTTGGGTTTTTTGGGTCCAAACGGGGCCGGCAAAACTACGACGCTTCGGATGTTAGTTGGCCTCAGCCGCCCAACAAGCGGCGAAATAAGTATTGCGGGAGAAAAAGTAATTTTCGGTAACTCATCGACTAACAAATTGTTGGGTTATTTACCGGAACAACTATCTTTTTATAACTGGATGAGCGGTGAAGAATATCTTGTGTTTATCGCTGACATCTTTAACCTGAGCCAAAGTACAAAGACTAAGAAAATTAACGAGCTTCTTGAACTGGTCGATTTAACCTCGGCAAAAACCAGGAAAATCGGAGCGTATTCAAACGGCATGAGGCAGAGACTCGGAATTGCACAAGCGATTATCAATAGTCCAAAGGTTTTAATAATGGATGAGCCAGTCTCAGCGCTTGATCCGATTGGTCGTAGGGATGTTTTAGCAATTATCAGCAATCTCAAAAAACACATGACAATCGTGCTATCAACGCACATCCTTCCAGACGTCGATAGAATCTGTGATGATATTGCGATTATAAATAAAGGGAAATTGATTATCTCTTCAAGCTTGGAAGAACTAAAAGCAAAATATGCTGCACAAATAATGGAAGTCGAATTTGAAAAAGATCCGTCAGAAATCATGTCTAAACTAAAAAGACAGCCATGGGCAACAAATGTTGAAAGAAATAGTCACTCGGTCAAAATTTGGATTAAAGATAGGAATGTGGCAAGCAAAAATATCGCCTTAAAGTTTTTTGCCGAAGCAGGAATCGGAATAAACAATTTTGGACTAAAATTACCCGACGTTGAAGATTTGTTTGTTTCAATCGTGGAGGAAAAAAAATGAGCGGCTTTATGACATTGCTAAAAAAAGAGTCGATGGAAATCATAAGATCAAAAAAATTGCTGTTACTTTGTGTTATTTTTGGATTTGTCGCGATTTCATCGCCTGTTATCGCAAAAGCAATCCCCAGTATTTTTAAAAACATTAATACCAACGGAATTATTTTTAATATCCCGGAGCCCACATGGAAAGACGCAATCGATCAGTTAGTAAAAAACATGTCTCAATTTGGGCTAATTGTCATAATCTTTATGTTCGCCGGATCAATATCAGACGAAAAAAGTAGAAAAACGCTCGAGATGGTTATGACCAAACCAGTCTCAAGAACTGATTTTGTGTTAGCAAAGTTTGTCGCAAGCAGTTTCTATATTTCGATTGTCTTTCTCGCATCAGCTGTCGTTTTTTATTTTTACACAAACTCATTATTCGAAAGCCTTAATTTTGCAAACTATACGTACCTCACATTATTTTTGTTAGTTTTTTTGCTAACAATTTTTTGCGTGACATTATTTTTTAGCACAATCTCAAAAAGTCAGATTATGTCTGCGGGTCTGTCGTTTGTTATTAGCATTTTGTTTACAACTGTCGTCGGATATATAAAATCAATTAGCGATTATTCCCCATCATATGTGATTTCAAATTATAAGGATTTGATGGCAGGTGGTAATTTACATTTGTTTTTACCATCATTTTTTGCAAGTCTGATTATCATCGTCCTGCTTTTACTTTTATCGGTCATATCTTTCTCCAGACAAGAAGTCGAGAGATAAAGCTAAGACGAAAGAAGAATAAAAAAAGAGAAAAAACATATATAATGTAGTCAAGCGGGGTAAGTCATGGTACATCGAGGAGAGATTTCAAGAAAATCAGCCGGTGATACATTGTCCGATATCATCCTTGGCGGACAAGATGGGCTAGTTAATGTTCTCGGGGTTTTACTTGGCGTTGCCGCAGCCTCTAATAACGAGAGGATTGTAATTGCCGGCGGGCTTGCTGCAACATTCGCCGAAAGTATTTCGATGGCAGCAGTAGCGTTGACATCCAAGATGGCTGAACGCGATAACTTTATCGCTGAGCTCGAGCGCGAGAGGAAAGAAATGCAAGAAATGCCCGAAAAAGAGGCCGAAGAAATAAGATCTGTTTACAAGGGAAAGGGATTTGAAGGTAAAATTCTAGATGAAATTGTTGAACACATAACAAAACACCAAGAGCTTCAACTTGATCTGATGATGAAAGAAGAGCTTGGACTTAAAAAGGTTGAGCAAAAAGAAATTTATAGAGGAGGCTTCATAGTCGGGTTGTCAGCGTTAGTTGGATCATTCGTACCTATCACTCCATATTTTTTTCTGCCATTAAAAACTGCTCTCATAGTAACATTGGTTATTTCAGCGATCGCGCTATTCTTGGTTGGAATGTATAAGGCAAAATTGACCGTTGGCAAGCCGTACAAGAGTGGATTTCAAATGGTGATTATTGGTATGGGAGCAGCTATCGCCGGATATTTGATCGGAAAATTATTTGGCGCGGCATAGAACTTAGCCAAAAAATGTAGTATGGATTGTAAGGGAAGTAGATTGATAATAAAGGGACAATAAAATAAGAGGAGGTACATAATGGCAGAGGAAAAAAATACAACTTGTGAGAGTTGTGATTTTGCGAAGAAAAAATGGCATAAAAATCACGGAGCATCAGGCGGAGTGTATGGTTTGGCGTTTGTTGGAGCATTAATCTATTTCATCCAACATGCTACAACGTTCTGGATGGGAGTATTGGGGTTCCTAAAGGCTCTCGTTTGGCCAGCAGTTCTTATCTATAAGCTGCTCGAATTCCTAAAGCTATAAAAGCAAAACAGCTAATATTGAAGTTGCTTAATATAAAGCATAGAATAAATCTAAGGGTAAAAATAACCAAGGAGAGAAATGTCCAATGAACAGGGTGTATCGGGTTTGAACCAGCTCGAAAAGTTTTTTGACGACATCAACAAGAAGCTGCCGCCTTTACCGGAAAATGCCAAGAAAGTTATAGTAAATATTACTCCGTGGATAATATTGATCACCAGCATTATCTTGATACCTGCGGTCTTGGCGGTTTTCGGTCTCGGCGCGATTCTCGGCTCAGTGTTCGTTTATTCCGGAGTAACTGCCGGGACTGTTTATTATATTACGTGGGCTCTTACGTTGGTGACGTTTATCATGGAGATCGTCGCGATAAAAGGCCTGTTCGATCGCAAAATGTCAGCATGGAGATTGGTTTTTTATGCGGCTTTGATCAACGCTGTAAGCAATTTAATCTCGTTATCAATCGCATCATTTATTATCTCGACAGCAATTTCTTTGTATTTGCTGTTCCAGATAAGGTCCTACTACAAAGATTAGTGTTGGGGCAAACTTACATCGGGATACTTGTGAGCGTGTTTGTTCCGGGGTGGTTTGGTTCAATTGCGTTGGAACAGTTTTCTGATTATTTGATATAATGTAAAGAAAGTCAAAGGAGGTTTATGAAGAATGTTGGTAAATGGTTGTTTTTGGCTGGAATTGTACTGTCGATTATTTCTGGGTATATCACGTGGTCGCCAATGCCACTGGTTTTGATTCTGCTCGGGTTCATAGTAGGATTTGTCAATATTAACGAAAAAGAAGCGCAGAAGTTCTTAATAGCATCGATAACACTGCTTGTTGTCGGCACAGCTGGAATGAGTGCATTATTTGCAACCGGAAGTCTGGGTGGAACAATTCAACTGATCCTAAACGACTTCGTCTCCTTTGTGGCCGCTTCAGCTTTTGTCGTAGCACTGAGAGAAATCATCACGACCGAAAGTGAAAAATAAGCCCAAAAATCATCTATTTGACACCGTTCTTATAGCAGCAGTTTGCGTTGTGCTGCTTTGTGGTGGTGTAATCGGATTGAGAAAGTCACCTGCGTCAAAAATATATAATGACAGCAAGGTAAGTTTCCGGTACAAGGGTACTTTCTCCCTGGGGCAAATTGATTATGACAAGATCAGAATCGCTGAAATTACAAATAACGATAATAAGATGGCGGAAATCGCCACAATCGAAACTGACGATGCAGAGAAATCCCTTAAAACAATCCTTGTCGATTCATACCCCGATCTGAACAAAAATAATCTTAGAAAAATTATCAAACCCTCCTCTGAGGCTTATCAATTCGTTCAGTCTGATACTGATGAAACAGCAACATATACTTACATCAAAAAAGGCCGCCTTGTTCTAATGGCAAAATTCTATAATTCTTATTATCCGCTAAACAACCCCTTGGTAAAAATTGACAATTCCATGCTTCTTAAAGATTACCTAAATATCGTGAATTCGCTCGAACTAAAATAAACTCCGTTTGTGATTGATAGATATTGTGATATAAGTTATTTTAGTAATCTTCGGGGGTAAAATGGAAATTTTGAGAAATCTGTGGAGAAGAAAGTTTAGAACTTTTTTGACTATGTTTGGAATTGCCATCGGTATTTTTGCCTTTACCGTGATGGGCTCTATGGCGCTCAAGCTAAACAAAATGATTTCAGGGGGCAAGCGATATATAACCGGCCAAATTAGTATCATGCCGAAAGGTTCTCTCTATGGAACCGGCGGGGGATCTATCTTGCCGATCGACACATTAAATAAGATTTCAAAAGTTGATGGTGTCGAAGCAGTCAGTGCCGGCGTTGAATTGTCGCTTGAAGAACCAGACCCTGATAATCCGACGGGGAGTATGTCTTTTGGAATTCCACCAACAATTGAAGGCATGGATTTAAATTCTTCGTTTAAAAACAGAAATTGGGAAACTATGGATATGAAAGAGGGCCGGATGATTGAAAAGGGTGATGGTGACGATAAGATCGCGGTAGGAATTACGATTGCTACCGATAAAAAGCTTAAAGTCGGAGACAAATTTAAAATCAGGGGTAAAGAGTTTAATATAGTTGGGGTAATAGATAGAACCATGACCGGCCCCGATAGTTATGTCATGATGCCAATCGGACCAGCAAGAGAAATGTTGATCGAATCCAACCCGTTCTTAAAATCCTTGAAACAGAGATCGGACGAAGCCGCAAAGATTTCTGATTCCGCACTCGCAAAAATGCCAGAAGAGACAAAAAAACAAATAGTCGAGGCAAAGGCTTTCAAAACTGAAGATGTAAATACAATGGCCGCTGCTTCCTGGAAAGAGGGGGCTGACAGTGAAGAGGTTGCGGACAGAATAAAAAATCAGTTCAAAGACGAAGTTTCGGTTCTTTCGCCAAAAAAAATGGGCGAGGAAATAGACAAAGGCACGCTGGTATTTAACGCCATTATTTTAGGGAGTGCTTTAATCGCCTTGATAGTTGGTGGATTTTCGATTATTAACACAATGGTTATGTCTATATCCGAGAGAACAAAAGAAATCGGGATCAAAAAATCTCTCGGAGCCTCAAATAAATCAATCCTGTGGGAGTACACGTTGGAAGCGGGTGTGATTGGTCTAATCGGAGGCCTAATCGGTATAGGCTTGGGATTGCTAGTAATAATCGCCATTAACACAAAAACTGCCGCAAGCGGAGCGGAGATTTTTCTGATTGATAGAAACTATCTTTTCGGTGTCGTGGCTTTCTCGTTTGTTCTCGGAATTTTAGCCGGAATAATACCAGCCTACAGGGCATCGAGACTAAAAATTGTTGATGCTATAAGAGAATTATAATTAGGGGCTTATATATGAGTAATTTAATCATCAAAGCTAAGAATCTAAAGAAAAGCTACCGAATGTCTAAGAAAAATGTTGTTGAAGCCTTACGCGGCGTCGACCTAGAAATTGAAAAAGGGGACTTCACAGCCATTATCGGCCCGTCTGGTTGTGGAAAATCAACCCTAATGCATATCACCGGAATTCTCGATAAAGCTGATAGTGGCAAGCTTGAAATAGATGGCGTCAATGTCGACAGAATAAAAGATAAAGACGCACACAAAATCAGGGCCAAAAAGATTGGGTTTATCTTTCAGGGTTTTAATCTTATCCCAACCCTAACCGCCTTAGAAAACGTAGTCCTGGCCGGCAAATACGGTGGTCTTAACAAATCAGCGCGCAAAGAACGTGCCTTGGAATTACTCGAAATGGTCGGACTAAGAGAACGAGTAGACCACAGACCAAACGAGCTTTCGGGGGGGCAGCAGCAACGCGTGGCGCTTGCACGAGCACTAATGAACAATCCCGCGATAATCCTTGCAGACGAACCAACAGGTGAACTTGATACCAAAACATCAATAGAAATTATCGATTTGCTTAGAAAACTCAACAAAGAAAACGGGCAAACATTTGTGATCGTGACTCATAATATGGATGTTGCAAGAGCCTGTAAAAAGATCATCAGGCTTAAAGATGGCTTAAACGATCACTAAATGAAGCTAATATTAACCCGCCACGGAGAAACTGAAGAAAACAAAAAAGGAATTTTGCAAGGCCATCTGCCAGGGACTCTATCAAAAAACGGCATCGAACAAGGCCGTAAATTATCTGGTCGCCTCAAAAACGAAAAAATTGATGTTATTTTTTCAAGCGATTTGAAAAGGGCCTCCGATACGGCAGAAATAATCGCCAAGCATAATCCAGGAATCAAGATCATTTGTACAGAAAGTTTACGCGAAGGGGACGGGGGAGATTACACCGGGAAACCGACCAAGGAGCTTGATTGGAACAATCGCCCGGCAAACGCAGAAACAGTCGAACAAATCCAAAAACGGGCAGAAGAGATTCTTGATGCGGCTTACGAAAAATACCCGGACAAAACTGTTTTGTTCGTTGCTCATGCTGGCTTCAACCGGATTTTGATCGCCCAAATTATGGGTCTAAAAGACCCGTTCAAAGATTTAGACGACCAACACAATACCGCAGTCAACATTTTTGAAATTTTTGAAGATAAAAATCATAAAGTTCATTGCTTAAACTGCATAAAACATTTAAAAAGCTAGGGGTAAAATGAGAGAGGGCGAGCCAACCGGAATTGAAATAGAGAATCAGATGAGTCTGGTGACGCCAGACAGTGGTAAAAAGTATTTTGAGCTTTTGAAAGATAGACGGAAGTTTGATCGGGATCAAAAGGCAATGATAGAAGGAAAGTTCAACCGTCTCCCGACTTATGCAAAAATTGCAAAGTTAGGAATGGTTAAAGATTTACCGGAATCGGAATTGCATAGACATTTCAGCCGAGAGGACATCGAATCCGCTATAAACGAGCTTGAGGTAAATATTCAAAGACAAATAAGTGTTCGCGGAGAAAATGGCGCCTATCCATACTATGTATATTGCCTCGACTGCTTAAAAAATGGTCGGATACCAATGTATAGGACTCAATGGGCAAAAAAAACCACTGGCTCACTCTTGAGAGAGAAATTTGACGCAAAGACAAGCGGAAACAAGGTTTTTCAAGGGGAATGGGAAAGTGCATCCCCGCAGAGCTCAGATTTTAAGACCGATGAGAATGAAGACGATGATGATTATTGAAACTAATATGAATAAGTAGGCAAGTGCTAATGAATATATATCAAAATAAGATTATCCAAATTTTTCTTAACATAGCTCCAATTTTCATTATGATCGCGGCAATTTCTTTTATAGAAAATGATTATATTTTATGTTTGCTTTATATCTTAGTCATAATAATCTCGCTGGTTAAAAAACACGAAAAAAACGATTATCTGTTCTTGCTTTTTGGCCTAATCGGTATGTTTTTTTCTGAATGGATATTTATCAGCACCGGTGTGGAAAAATTCCAACGGATTTCATTATTTGGCATTATGCCAATTTGGCTGCCATTTCTTTGGGCCTATGCTTTCTTAGTAATAAGACGAATAATAAATATTATTGAAAAATGAAAAAAATTGTATTTGTTACCGGTAATAAAAATAAGGCTGAAGCACTACAGAGATATTTGCCAGAAATCAAGATAATGCACAAAAAGCTGGAACTCGATGAAATCCAGTCGCTTGATTTAGAAGAAATTGTTGAGCACAAAGCCAGGCAGGCTTATGGAGTTATCAAAACGCCAGTTTTGGTTGAAGACGTTTCGCTAAAATATCATGCCCTTGGAAATTTGCCTGGACCATTTATTCGTTGGTTTGAAGGCGAGCTTACCAATGCGGGATTATGTCGGCTGATTAATCATTATAAGAAAGATCGCTCAGCAACTGGTGAAGCGGTATATGGATATTTTGATGGCAATAATTACAAATCGTTTAGCGGAAAAGTTAAAGGAAGAATTGCCTCATTCCCGCGTGGCAAAAATGGCTTTGGCTGGGATCCCATTTTCATTCCTGGGGGCTCGACCAAAACACTCGCTGAGATGACAATGGACGAGAAAGATCGAATTTCGATGCGAAGAATTGCCGCAGATAAGATAAAAAATTTCTTGACACAATGTTGATCACAAGATAATCTTAATATATGAACAAAATTGTTGGACTGAGAGAATTGCGAGAAAATATTTCTGACTACGCCGAGAAAGTTGAGCGCGGTAAAACTTTTATCGTAGTTCGCAAATCAAAACCGCTTTTTAAAATTTGCCCTTTTGACGAAGACAACGAACTTTGGGAAGAAGTGGCTGATTTTACTAAAATCAAAAAAGGTGGCGTGGCTGTCGACGATTTGCTTTCGCGACTATAAACTCCCAAATGGACAAGATTACCAAGTCGCTTCAAAAATTATCTGCTGCCGAAAGAAAATTAATAAAACAGATTCTTGCCAAGATCGCAGCGGATGATTTGAAAAATCTGGACATAAAAAAACTCAAAGACCATAGCAATATATTTCGTGTCAGATTTGGTAGTTTAAGAGTGATATTTCGCCAAGGGAAAAGCGGTAAAAAATTCGTTCTCACAATCGCGCGAAGAAACGAAAAGACTTATAAGATATGAAGAAATTGCCACAATCGACTCGGATAAAAATTTTACTAAAGGGTTACGTCTCTGCGGACTCGGGCGGGAGAACGCGGCCGACCATGACCTTGATCCGAAATGGAAAACAAACGATTTTGACCGACCCGGGCGTGACTAGAAACCAAAAAGTAATTTTGGACGCGTTGAAAAAAGAAGGGCTGCTGCCAGAGAAAATTGATGTAGTCTTTATAACCCATGGCCACACTGATCACACACGAAATATCGGATTTTTTGCAAAAGCTAAAATTTTAGACTATTTTGGTTGGTGGAAAAATGATGTTTTTGAAGATTACAAAAAGGGTGACCTTGGAGCTGGTATTGAGATTATCAAAACTCCCGGCCATAGCTATGACGGAATCAGTTTAATCATCAAAACGGAAAAGAGCGATATTATAATCTGCGGAGATGTTTTTTGGAAAAAAGATTTTCCAAAAATTGATCCATTCGCCGAAGATCAGAAACAGCTCAATAAATCGCGAGGAGAAATTTTGAAATTGGCCGACTATGTCGTTCCAGGCCATGGAGAAATGTTTAAAGTAAAAAAGTAATGGAGAAAATATGGGAAGTTATATTGAGATAAATGACACTCTGCAATTAACGCAAGCGCAAGAGTTTCCAAAAGAATTAGAGTTTGAAAAGCACCAAAACAAACCCTTTAAAGCCAGTGATTTCAAAAATAAGATCTTTGAATTCAAAAATAAGCCCGATCTTCGAATTTTTCACAGCCCGCCGGTTCGGGTATTTTTTGCACAAAACATAGATGGGAAATGGATTTATTGGGGCTTGGTGCACATCCTGGAATTGCATTGGGACTGCGTTAAAAAAACAACTTCGGGAAAGTTTAAAATTATACATATATTCAAGCCCGACGAAATGAAAAATGCCTTTGATTTAATTGATCGAAGAAAGAATAAGAATTTTTTTTCACGATGAAAAAATCATCGCAAGAAATAAACTTTGCTATTGATAAAAGTGAGTTTGGGGAGATTTATCATATAGGCGCATCAATGCTGGTAAACTCAAATGTCAAAGCATGGCTAGTCTACAACCAAACTGAAAGAGAGATCAAAATCCATAACGACTTCATCACGAATACGTTGGGTCTAGAAAGGAGGGTCAATATAATCTCAAGAGTCAAGTGCAATTGCTTGAATTCAATTTTTCCAGATCACTTTAGTTACTTATCCGAAACTGCAGACATAATCGTGGAAAATCAAAAGTTCTTAAAAAAAATTTGTGGTACATTTTTGCGGGGAATCATCCCCGAGCAAGAGAATGGAGTTGAAAAAATTTTGATTAAAAGGGGGATAAAAAAACTGGACAACAAGCCTCTTATATTAGTATGGATCAGGCAAAAAAAAGACCATGCACCCGAAAGAAACTCAACGCTACCTTCGCTAAAGAGGCTTAAAGAGAGATTCGAGACTGATTACAACATTGCATTTATAGGAAGCGACATTGACGGGATCGAAGATGTTATTCGTGAAAATGAATTCAATTTAGTTAATTTTCACAAGGAAGAGTTTTTTTCGCAATCAAATAATTCCGTAGCGCTTCAGCTTGCAATAATAAAAAAATTACAACAAAAATATAATTGTATAGCCCAATTGGGTATGATGAGTGAAGCGATGGATGGACCAGCGATTACCGGACTACCCACAATCTGGTTTGCGAAAAGTGGCACAAAGAGAATAGATAAGCTATCTGGAATCGAGAAAAAAGAAGACTATAAAAAACAACGCCCAGCGATAACAAATTTCTATAAAGTCGAGATTAAATACTATGCAGGTATAAAATTTGTGAATTTTGACGATTCCGAACTTGGTGAAGTTGAAAATTATCTAAAAAAATTTAAAGCTATATACAAATAATGAAATTCATAATTGATCCAAAAATTTTTGAGAAATACCCGGGGACGGTTGTTGGCGTTGTGTTGGCTAAAAATGTTGATAACAGTGGTCATGATGACCAGATTGCGACAATGCTAAGAGAAGAGGAAAAAATAATTAAAGAAAACTTTGAGCCAGAGACATTATCGCAAGATCAAAAAATAAATTGCTGGCGAAAAGCTTACTCTAGTTTCGGCGTCAAGCCAAAGGATGCAAAATCGTCAGTTGAAAATTTGTATAAAATGGTCACTCGTGGAATCGAGCTTAGAAAGATTAACAAACTCGTTGATATCTACAATTATATTTGCCTCAAACACATGATGCCGGTTGGCGGCGAGGATATTGATAAAATGGTTGGCGATATGCAGCTGACAATCGCCGGTGCAAATGAAAAACCAGTTGAGCTATTGGGCGATCATGCGCCCGAACCACCAGCGGAAGGTGAAGTTTTATATAAAGATGATGATTCGGCGATTTGTCGGAGATGGAACTGGCGCGAAGCAGACCGAACTAAGCTAACTGAAAAAACCAAAAATGCAATTTTAGTAATCGAAGAAATCGCTCCGCTTGTAAGGTCCGATGTTGAATCAGCTGTCGAGGAGTTAAAAAAACTTGTCGAAAAATTTTGCAGCGGGAACGTTTCAACGTATATTATGGATGAGGACAACCGCGAGTTGGGGATTAAATGAAAAAAATTTACAATAAACTAATTCGTGATAAAATTCCCGAGATCATCGAGAAAAATAATGGTAAACCAAAGATAAGAAAATTAAAAAAGACAGACTTTTTCGTTGAGCTAAAAAATAAAATTACGGAAGAAGGCGATGAGCTACAGAAAGCCACGACTAAAGAAGATTTGATCAATGAATTGGCCGATATCTTAGAACTCGTTGAATCAATCGCAAAAGAAAAAATATCAAGACCGAGGAGCTAGCCACCGAAAAACTTTCAAAACTCAAAAAGCGCGGCGGATTCAAGAAGAAATTATTTTTGGAATATGTAATTGAAAAATAATGAAATTATCTTATGTAGTGCGTGTTTACTCGGGGTTCGCTGTCGATATGATGGCAAGAGCAAACCAAGCGAGAAAGTCTTGAAATTACTTGAAACTAAAACGCTGATCCCAGTTTGTCCAGAGCAATTAGCGGGACTGCCAACGCCGAGATTAGCCACGGAAATACATGAAGGCGGGCTATCAGTCTAAAAGGGAAAGACGTCACAGCGGAATTTCAAAAAGGCGCACGAGAGGTTTTAAATATAGCCAAACTGTACGGCACAAAAGAAGCAATTCTTAAACAACGCAGTCCATCATGCGGATGTGGCCAAATCCCAGACGGCACGTTTTCTGAAAAGATAGCCAAAGGCGACGGTATCACCACGCGGCTCCTGAAGAAAAATGGAATAAAAGTAATTAGTGAAGAGGATTTGTGAAGAAACAAAGTGTTACGGCATTTGGATTTATTTGCAACAATAAAAACAAATTATTTGTCGCCCGTCGAGCAGCGACCAAGGAAATTATGCCGAAGATTAAAAGTTATTTTGAAAAATGCAGCAAGCAACACTAGGATTCTTAATCAAAAGAGATGGACGCGAAAAGATTTGCAAAATTCTGTTGGCAATGAAGAAGCGCGGATTTGGCAAGGATCGGTGGAATGGTACCGGCGGAAAGCCGAAAACAGATGAGACATTGAGACAATGTATTGTCCGTGAGACACAAGAAGAAATCGGGATCACTTTAATCAAGCCAAAAAAGATCGGATTGGTAAATTTCCGCTTTAAATTTACTCCTGAGTTTAATCAAAATGTGCATTTTTATCTTTGCGAGAGTTGGCAGGGGAAGCTAATAGAATCCGAAGAGATGAAGCCACGCTGGTTTTCGATAGAAAATATCCCTTACGCTAAGATGTGGCCAGATGACAAATTTTGGATGCCCCTAGCACTTAAAGATAAAAAAATTATCGGCCGAGTCCTTTTTGGTAAGGATGATGAAATAATAAAAAACTCCATCAGAGCTGGCAGCGAATAACAATAATTAATAAGAAGTTTAATTCTCAATTTCAAGGGTAAAATGTCCAAAAAGTTATTGACTTTTGGGCGTATTCTGATAGAATGTAAGCGTCACTGCATCAATCATAGTTTTATGGTTGGAGCCCAACGATAGTTTCATTGTTTGAAATCTTCGCTCTGGGTCTAGGTCGAGCAGGATAAAAAAACAAGGACAGAAGAAATGACTAAGAAACTATACGTTGGCAACCTCCCGTACAAAACTACGGAAGAGGAGCTCCGCGCGATGTTTGTTGAATATGGAACCGTCGAATCTGCCGCTGTTGTCATTGACAAATTTAGCGGGAGAAGTAAAGGTTACGGTTTCGTCGAGATGCCTGAAGAAGACGCCCAGAAAGCAATCGAAGGGCTCAACGGTAAGGAAATCGATGGACGTGCAATCATCGTCAACGAAGCTAGACCAAGAGAAGATAGGGGAACAGGCAACTTCGACAACAATCGAGGTGGCTTCAAACCTAGATTCGATAGAAACGACAGCTACAGATAAGTAGCGCAAACAAACCCTCATACAAACCCTCGGGCTACCGGGGGTTTGTTTGTTTTATTTGACACGTTCGATGTTCGTTCGGTATTATGAGTTAGGTAAACGGAAGGAAATATGAGCGCAGGATTAACGATAATTTTGCTAGTGGTAGCTATAACGATGGGTCTTGGAATCGGGATCGTAACTTTTGTGTTGTTAAACAAAAAACAACGGCTTAGCGATACTAGCCTAGAAGACACCGTTTCGAGGTTGTCAATAGATGCTCTAGACAAGAACAGTCAAAGATTTTTACAAATGGCCAAGGAGGTTCTACAGGGACAAAAAAATGAGATAAAAACCGATCTTGAAGGGAAGAAAAATTCAATTAACAGCCTTGTCGAAGAAATAAGGAAGGATTTGAGGCGAAATGAAGAAAAGCTGACAAAAACCGAAGAAGAGAGAATCAAGAGCTTTTCAGCTCTTCAAAGCGAACTAGAGAATTATAAAAAGGTGACAGGCGACCTAAAAATCAGTGCCGATAAGCTAAAAAACTTGCTTTCAAACAATCAAATGCGGGGGGCTTTCGGCGAGCAAATTGCAGATAATCTCTTAAAGATGGCGGGGTTCGTATCCGGCCAAGACTACTCAAAAAACGAAGCGCAGACAACCCAAGACACAAGGCCTGATTTCACAATTTTTCTGCCAGATAAAACAAAAGTTAATATCGATGTGAAGTTCCCATATTCGTCTTTGGTTAAATCAATCGAGTCGGAAGACCCCATCGAAAAGAAAAAGTATTTTTTGGCTTTTAAACAGGATGTCAAAAACAAAATAAAGCAGGTTTGCACGAGAGATTATATCAACCCCGAGGAAAATACCGTTGATTTTGTCATCCTGTTCATCCCTAACGAGATGATATTCTCATATATATACGACACAATGGGCGATGTCTGGGAAGAGGCAATGCGAAAAAAAGTTATCTTAGCCGGACCATTCAGCTTTACGGCGATCCTGAGAATGGTCAAGCAGGCCTATAATAATTTCAGATATCAACAAAACTTGCACCATATAATTGGACTGATCCAAAAATTCGATACCGAATATCAAAAATATTCCGATTCGGTTGACACGTTGGGCGACAGAATTTCCTCCATGAACAAACAGTTTGAGGTTGTCTCGACCACTAGAAACAGACAGCTCGCAAGTGTGATCGATAAAATTAAGAATCAAAACATCATCGAAGATTCAACTGAAAATATCAAAGAAATAACCGAGTGATACGGCAGGGGCCGCCTAGCCGGCGGCCCCGTACTTGTCGAGAAGGTAGGCACTGACCTGTGCCCAGTCGCCCCGCATGACGTCCGGGTGGGTCTCAACCAGCGACTGGTTCCACGGCCAGGCAATGCAGATAGGCTCAACGCCTGACCTGTAGATCGCCGCAACCTCGCTTGGGTTGTCCTCAACGAGGCAAACGGCGTCAATCTGCCGGCAGATGTCAAGTTTCGACACCGACGGCGCATTGGGTGTGGCAAGGGGGTTATTAGCCCCCGCCGCAAAATAGACCTCGGTCGGACCGACTATCGGTTCGACCACACGCCCGACCCACTGCCTCGTTGTGTCATGGAGCGCTCCTTCGCGCGCCGTGACCGGCACGATCCGGAACACTCGGGAAAGCTGCCTTAGCGCGTCTTCCACCCCATCGACAGCAGGAAGACCGGCGGTGTCGCACATGGCACTGACTACGGGATGAACCCGCGCAAATTCTTCGCGGGTTACTCCGTAGGTTAGAGTAGGATCATAGTGTACACATTCTTCATGCGCAACCGTCACTCCAAGGAGTTCACAGTATACCGGGTGCGACCATTTGTGCCAGTCAGCCAGCACTCCGTCTACATCTACAGCGATTACAGACCTTCCCAAATCGGCACCTCCTCTTATAGTATTGTCGGGGGAACAACGCAGTAGATAATAATAAACGGTTACCGTAATTCACTTATTATTGCATCGGTATTCCGTATCTCTTTTGTATATCAAACACTCTTTTCAAACGAAGATCAATTTCTCGAATTAGATCATCAAAAATGTTACCGAAAGTATCTTCGTTAGCTCATTAACAATGTTACCGTGATTTGGGATAATCTCCTGCCACAAGAAAAAGCAAAAGCAGGAGATGGCAATGAACAAAATGAG
>Ga0247841_10002069_pt1 | contig 41658 bp, 29 predicted proteins | sample LaCruzMarch2015__2_FD_192410 | JGI IMG/M metagenome (GOLD analysis project Ga0247841, IMG submission 192410) | Freshwater microbial communities from meromictic Lake La Cruz, Castile-La Mancha, Spain - LaCruzMarch2015_18m | ecosystem: Environmental > Aquatic > Freshwater > Lake | place: Spain...
TATGCTCAATGTCCTGATTGCTCCTCTGCTGAGTGGTCTGCGGTGGTTAATGGATGCATATCAAAACCTATCTCCCCTTATGAAAGGCTTCGTAACAGGTTTATTGGTAGCCATACCGGTTATTGCTACCGTAACCACTGCTGTGATAACTCTGACTGCTGCCTATACCGCTCTCAAGATAGCTATCAATCCTGTTGCCGGTATTATTGGTATTGCCGTGGGTGCGGTTGCCGGACTCGGCTTTGCCTATGCTGCTACCGAAGTAGCCAATAAAGCTGCGATGGAAACTCAGGATCAATACAAAGATAAGGTGGAAGAGACAACCGACAGTGTGGAGTCATTGGTTGCCAAGCATAGAGAGATTGCCCTCAGTATTGATTATGCGGAAGCCAAACGTCGTCTCGGTGAGATCAAGAAGGAAATGGCAGACTATGAAGAGACAGTCAAGCAGATGCAAACCGACCTGGTCTTGGTCAGTGCCGATTACTTTGACAGACAGAAGGAACGCACTATTGAAGCGGCTGAACTGGCAAAGAAGATAGCGATTGAAGATTTCAAAGCCATATCAGAATTCAACAAGGACAAGGTACGTATCGAGACGGAAGCTTCTCTTTCTGGGATAGCATTGCTGGAGTATAAACTCGAATACACAAAACAGCATTACATGGCACTGGGAGCTGTTAACGCACTGAATGCTGATGAGCAGATATCCACTCTGGAACGCATAAAAAGCTATGAACAGCAGCTTGCCCAAGCCAAACAAAATGACTTGGAGTCACTATCAGCTATTGAGCAGAAGTATAATACGCTGGCTATTGATGATGCAGTTCAGCGCAGACAACGGGAGTTGGAAATCCTGCGGGATACCGAGTTAGAAAAAGCCCGGTCACTTAATGCCTCTGAAGCTGTCCTTGCCAATATCAACAGCTACTATGCCAAAGAGATTACCAAGGTGGAGTCTGATGCCTCTGCTCAGAGGGTCCGGCAAGAAGAAGTCGAACAGCGGGATAAGCTCAGAATAGCCGAGGAAGAGAAACGCAGACTCCAGGACTTGGAAGATACCCGCAATGACTTTGCCCAGAGGTCTCTGGACTTAACAGGTAATACCTATCAGGCTGAGTTGGATGCCATCGATAACTACTATGCCCGAAAGAAAGATAAACTCATCCAGGCAGGACTTACCGAAGAGCAGATTACCAAACAGACTGAGTTAGCTAAATCCAGAATCAGAGAGCAGTATGACCAGAAGCACATGGAAGGGGTCAGTTCGATCCTCGGTAATCTTGCCAAGACCAGTGAAGCTTTCGGTAAAAAGGGCTTTATGCTCTGGAAGACACTCTCCATCGGACAGGCTATGATGGATACCTATTCCTCTGCTACGGCAGCCTACAAGGCAATGGCAGGTATCCCGGTGGTTGGACCCGGACTGGCTATCGCTGCGGCAGCCGCTGCTATCGGAGCCGGGTTGGCTAATGTAGCTGCCATCAGCAATACCGAACCACCCAAAGCTGCCAAAGGTGGTATGTTAGTCGGTAACTCCCATAGCTCCGGAGGCATCATCATTGAAGCCGAAGGTGATGAGTATATCACAGCCAAGGATAGGGTTCGAGCCTTGGGAAGAGGACTTTTCGACTTTCTGAACTTCGCTCCTTTGAATCAGGTCAAACTTGCCTTTGCCGGACTGCCCATGCCCAGTGTCCCCCTGCCTGCCAACCTCGGCTCATATTATGCCTCAGGCGGCAGTATCAGTAGCAATGGCAGTATGACTGCGCTCTTGGATATTATGAGAGATATGCGTGATCAGATAGTGGAGATGAAGCAGAATATCAAAGATTCGAAACCTATTATTGATATCCATGTTGATCCGCTTTCCAATGATCCTGTTAGAGTAAGCGAGATAGCCGATACAGGTAAGCAGATCAGGTCTGAGGTATAGGGATGCTTAACCTTTTCAAAGTGGACTTCATCATGGGCAAGACCGATGCTGCCGAATATGGTCAGGTGGTGCATAGCCTGATTGATACCAGTTCAGTTAGGCAGATCATCACTCTCAGTGTCTCTGCAGATAAGCTGCAGTCCATCTCTAATTACAGCCGGGAACCCAAGCGACTGACTTTCGAGTGCTTTCCTGATGCCTGGATCAATGACCATATCCTGAGTGGAAGCAATGAGCATGAACGCTATATCTCCCATTATGAAGTGAAGGTCTATCGGGATAATGCTCTGTTCTTTACTGGAATAATCGACACCTCCCAGTTGAGCTTTGATGTCAGTACCGGTATCCTGAAGCTGACCTGTTACGATAAGATTAAGCTATTATCGGTCTATTCTGATTTGACTCACTACTATAGCCTGACTGCCGGGTATCAGCCCATTTACATACTCGGTTACTTCCTGCAGGATATTGAGCAGACTATCCCAATCTCCATTCCCTATAATGATCAGTTCAATCTTCCTATACTATCTATTGGTATGGGAGATGCTCTGACCATAGCCCATGTCGACTATGATGACATCCTGCAGTTTCCCAATCCTCCGGGTGGGTGGACCTATACCTATCACAACTCATCCTGGGCATCACCCAGGTATGGCTTTATAGTTGATAGCTTAGCTAATAAGGTCACCTTTGTCTTTGCCTTTAAGAAAGTCATTCAAGCAACCTATCCCAGTCCTGCCACCACCCGCTACCAAGGTCGCTATCGGGGCAGGATATTGAAGTTCTATAACAACATCTGTCCTGTGGTGGAAGAGTATGACGAGAAGACCGGATGGGAAGATAGCATCACTTCTCTGGACAATGCTTACAATGAGTTGCTTAGCTTCTTTAATGACAATGGCATCGCCGAGTCTCAACTCAATACTCTGACCAGTACCGGCAGCTTGGGAACAAGTATTTACGGTAGCAGCCAAGCCGCCAGCCAGTGGGTGGAAGCCGACTTTTATGGCAATCTGATGCCAACCAAACTGCAGCCTGGTAAGTCCTATGAAACAGGACAGGCAGAGCAGACCGATAACCTGAAAGTCCTGCAGGCAATGTTGATGCTCTATAATGCCACTATCTTCTCCCATCCCAATGGAAACATCATCCTCAAGAACAAGGACGCCTATTCCTCTACTATTATAGATATAGCTGATGAGGATGTAGTATCCTTTATCTCCAAGCGTGGCAATCAGGAAAAGCCCGATATCAAAACCCTTGATATCCTGGCAGGTGATACCACACAATTTCAAGGCAATATCCAACCTCATCTGATGGACTTCTATGACTCCAAGTGGAGCATTGAAGCCACCATCGACAGGCTATCCCAATACAACCTAAACCTCCAAGGTAAGATCAGGATCAAAACCCTGGTCTATGCTATAACCGAACTGGAGCGTAACTATCTCAATGATGAATACAAAGTAAAGGCGTGGCTTATATGATAGGTTTTCGCATGATCAGAACCGGCAATGGTAATAGCTTCTATTCCTGTGAAAACGGTCAGGTAGAGTATGTTCCCAAGCTGAAGTACCGCATAGAGAAGAAGAATGCCTTTGATCCGACTATCCTCCATCAAAGAGAACCCTATAGAGAGGATACTATCAATCTCGAAGCAATCCTCTATCCTGAGGAGTATAATGCTTTTCTCTACTTCCTTACCCAGGAAGGCAGGTTCTATATTGAGTTCACCTTTTATGGCACTCTCGTCAAGCAGTATCCCGTAATCGTTACTCAATTGCCCAAGATGCCCGATGATCTGCATGAAGACCCGGAGAAGGTCAAGGTTACCTTAGAATCCAGATACACCGGAGAACTTACCTTCATCAACTTTGAATACATCTCAACCTTAGATGAGAATGAAACTGTCTTTGAACAGAATTAACCAACAACCATAAACTGCATAACAAGGAGCTATCATGTATAGATTTGCCATCAGCTACTACATAATGAATGGAGTTACACGGATACCTTTATCCGGAGTAACCATCCGATTAGTCAGACCCGGAGATATCTTCGAGAATGGAGTCAAACTGTCAGAAACACCCGCTGGCTCGGGTTATTACGAAACAGAAGTGCTCACTGAACCTAACTGGGGCTTTTACGAGGTCTGGGATGATAAAGTCAATCCCAATGGAGCCTTCTCTGGTAAAACCTGCACTGTAGGTAAGCTCGATGCCAGAGGGATCAAAGACAGTGCTATCTACTCCAATCACATCCTGAATGAAGCTATTACCCCCGAGAAGCTTGCCGATGATTGTATTGAGCCCAGACACGTCAAAGACAGCGTTATATCTTTCTCCAAGATGATATATGAAGTGCAAGACCATAACAAAGGAGTTGGTATCCCAACACAAGAAACACCTCCTAACATAGACCATGACGACTTTTCAGTGCATAAACTGGAAAGGGATTATGATGTTATTCCGCATCTCATACTGACACCTTTTTGCGACTGTAACCTATACATATCCGATGTCAAACTCGATCAGAATCAAGTCACAGTAACGATAGCTAAGGGGCAGCGGTTTAACGCTCCGAAATTTGAATACTGTCTGCTGGCGATTAGTAGATAAAACACATCAAAAACAAACAGCCGATTTGCAAAAAGGGTGATCCAAATTTGCAAAAAGCGTGACCTAAATTTGCAAAAAGGGTGATCTAATCATTTGCAAAAAGGGTGATCCAAATTCCCATGATTTACCCCATTTGCAAAATTCAGTGACCCAATTTGCAAATTCAAGTGACTCCTTGCACTTGACGACGGGAATTTGCTCCTTTTTTGACCCTTAGTTGTAGGTTGAAATCCTCTCGGTATCCAGTCGGGATCCAGTCGAATTAAACTCAACTGGATATTGACTAAATATAGACAGAATTCCAACTTACAACAGAGGGATAAAAAAGGGATTTTTTACAATATAAATGCGCAAGACTTCGTTCTTGCGTTAAAGTTGTTGCGCAACATAGGAATGTTGTGCAACCTGAACGAGAACTATCGCTTGAAAAAACAATGCTATAGACGAAAACATTTTTATTAGATACTAAGAGAGATAATAAACGTAGGTTATGCGCCAAGAGTTTATCCTGAGCTTGTCGAAAGGCTTGACCAAACGAATATATCTGCGTGTCATTCCTGCCTGTGAGCTTCATACCAACCCGGGAACGTCATTCCTGCGAAGGCGGGAATCTACGCTCTTTAACATAAAAATGCTACTCTGTTTTCTGAATGTAAAGAATAAAGCGGGATTCCCTCTTTCGAGGAAATGACAGCATAAAACAACGTGACTATGAAAGGAATCGCAGCATGAACTCCAAATCTCGGGCGGAATTTATGTTGACAGAATATGGGATAATTACAATCCTCAAACCATCGGAACTGTTTTTATTTGAAAAGATATGGAGAAAGTAAATGCCTGAGTTTCATTACATTGACCTGCAGGAAAATATCATCAACGCTTCGTTGGCGGAAGTTGCTAATGACACCTGGCTGATTTATCCCACCGAGCGAAGCTGCAAACTGGCTTTGGAGCAGTTTCAACAAAATTGGCAACCACTGAATGTCAGCTTTCTCAGCATGGACGAATTCAAGCAAAAAGTGGTTTTTTCAAATCTGGTCAGGCTGCAGGATGAGAAACGTCTGGTTTGTTTGTATCAAAGTATGACTCAAGAAGATAGGGCGATTTTTCATATCGAAAAGTATCCGGATTTGATTGATTGGGGTCAGCACTTCTTCAGCTTTTTTGAAGAACTGGCAGAGGAAGGCGTGGAAGCGGGAGATTTACTCCGGCGGATGGACGCTCTGGACTTTGACTTTCAACCCTGGCAATACGATAACTACAAACGCATGATGCAAATCAGAGGGCAATATCAAAGTTTCATCACTCAAAAAGGTTACACAGATGCGATTTTTGACCTTGAGCTTGCCAATATCCATTTGCCGAATGAAATAAAGAGATTTGTCTTTGTAAATCAGCTTTACTATACAAAACTGGAGAAGGAACTCTTAAACGCTATATCAGACAAGAAGTTACAGGTTGTCATCTGTTTTCAGGGCAAACGGGAATGGTTGGACGAAGACAGCCTGACCAGCAAAGAACTCAATCTGGACGAGGCTTTTCCTGATGACAAATTGCCGTTTGAACTGAAAGTGATTCAAAGCAATACGCTCTGGCAGATGGTGCTTGCCTTTTTGCAAAATCAGATGAATACAGAAAATTTCAAACCCGACCGGCACTTTATCATAGATGCGAAGTTTTGCGAACAGCCCTATCACACTGTCTTTGACCAAGCGCATTTTCAATATACCGAGCCGGTTTCACTGCATAAAACCAGGCTTTTCCACTTCTGGCAGATTCTGGCAAAGGGCTTGGAAAATCTTGTTTTTGCTGAGGGTAAAAAGCTGGTTAAACTGGATTGGCTGTTGCAAGCTGTTGGCATGGATGGCTTTATGGAATACTTCCGCCCGGATTGGAACAAGCAGCAGCAAGACAATTTTGTAGCTTCGCTCTGTAGGCTGAGCGAAAACGATATCCTATATCTTGATTTGGAACTCGATGTTCTGAAAGCAGATAGCCATTTGCATATTGCTGAAGATTGCGCCGATTTATTACTGGAACTGATGACTCTGCTCAAAAAGCTGACAAAGGTAAGTTCAATCCGGCAGTTGGTTGAGCAAATAGATGTTGACAAAGGCATACTGATCAAGGATTTATTGTCGGAGCAAGAAAAGATTTGCTCCAATCTGCAGGAAAGCTTTTATGAGGCTTTAGCAAACTTTATGGCTCTGGATGAGCTGGCTTTGGTGGATGACTGGCAGAGCCTTTATCCCGATTCTGATCTGGCAGCCGGTATCTTTGAGCTGTTCCTCACTTTCCTAAAACCCAAGACCTATAAGCTTTTCAGGCAAGATATTACAACTGCCTGTCCCATCCTGACCAATCTGATGGATACCCGCAATCTGCAGGCAGACAAGGTGAGTTTTCTCAATCTGGTGGAAGGTGAATTGCCGAGTGGCAGGCTGGCGGTCTGGCTGTTCAATGAACGTCAGAGAAAAGCTATCGGACTCAAAACCTGGGAAGATATCCGCTGTTGGGAACGCTACTATTATTATCGTTTGCTTGCATCTGCTTCAAGGGTAGAGCTTTATACCGTTTCAAATCAGGACAAAGATATCGAGCCCAGCTCTTTTATCAACGAGATTTACCTTTTTGCTCAGCAGAAACAAGAAACAGTAGATACATTCGCCTCGAATGTATTTTCAACAGACGAGGCGTCAGTTGCTACGGTTTGTTTAACTGACGAGGCGTCAGTTGCTACGGTATTATCACAAGATCAGCTCATTTGGCAGAATTCTGAACTTCCGGCTCAAACTTTACTGCTAAATTGGCTACAGCAGGATAACGAAAATCCTCTGGCACAGGCTGCCGTTTTACCCGTTTTTGAGCTGGAAAGCTGGTTGAATCTGCCCTGTGATAAACAGCTTGATTTTGGCAAAGAACAACAGATAAATCTTTCATGGTCAGCTTGCGAACACTTTATCAAAAGCCCCTTTGTTTATTACCTGCGGGATGTGGCAAAGCTCAAAGAACGCATCGTGCGCTTAGATGAAACCCTCAACAGAAAGATGTTTGGCAACCTGATGCACCGCTATCTGTCTGTCATAACCCAAAGGCTGGCGGAGCAACATCAGGGCAAACTCTCCATGAAATGGGAATGGATAAACAAGGACTGGCTGACGGCAAACCTGGCACACGCGTTGGCAGCACCCATTCTCTTTTATCAGATGCCCAAAAACTACAATTGGGAATATGTTCGAGAACTGCTTTCTCCCTTTCTGGTCGAAACAGCACGCTGGTTTTTCCAAACAGGGCTGGCAAAAGATGAGGAGTTTCAGACTGACTTTATTACCATTATCCCTGAAACCGACAGTATGACAGATGTGGAAAGACAGTATAAACTCTTGATAAAAAAAGAGGATACGGAACAGAATATCGGCATTGCGATTCGGGGCAGAGCAGACCTCAGACTGGAAACAAAAGAGAAACGCTTTATTATCGATTTCAAGACCGGTGAGGCTGATAAACTGCAACTGCTGTTTTACGTCTGGTCATATTACCTGATTGAGCAGCCGGAACTTGCTGCCAAGGTGCGTTCTGCCATCTATAAACTTATGGAAAAACAACTGACCTGGCTGGATTATGAAGCGAAATGGACACCTGCAATCCTGCCCCGAACTTTGAAAGAAGCTCTGGAAAGCATAATTTCTGATGGCTACAATCCGGCGACAGATGCCAAAAATAAAAGGTATTATCTCGACATCACTAGAGCTGATGTACTGCAAAAGCTTGCTCTTGAAGAGGCAGAAAATGAGTAATCAGGTCAATCGAATCATCTCTGCAAGCGCTGGCACAGGAAAAACTTACAGACTTTCGTTGGAGTATCTGGCTCTGTTGCTAAAGTTTTATGGCAACGCTGAATTCAAGCCAGACCAGATTTTGGTGATAACATTTACCCGCAAAGCCACTGCTGAAATACGTGACCGCATCTATCAGCACTTGGACACACTTAGCAATCACAAGAACGGTTGGCTGGATTTGGCAATGAATCTGAAAAAGCTGACGGGGGTTTCTGACACAATAGACTTGGAAAATCCTTTGACCGGAACGGAAACCCGCTTGCTCAAAGGCGTTTATCATCATCTCATCACTCATAAGGATGAGCTGCAAGTGATGACGATAGACAGCTATATCCACAGCATTTTCCGCAATTTGATTCGCCCTGTGCGTGGCATTGACAGGTTTGAACTGGATTTGAAAGCTGTGGAAAAAAGGCTGCCCTTTTTGTTTAATGAACTGATGACGCCGGCTTTGCTCAAAAAAATAGAAAGCCTGCTGTCAAGAAGGCTAAAACCGTCTCTTGATGAGTTTAAAAGTTTCTTCCGCTCCCTGATTGACAACCGCTGGCTTTATTACTTAGCAAGTAAAAGGTCGGTGGAAGCAGCACCCAATTCACTGGCACACTTTTCTTTGCATCCTGAGCTGTGGCAAGCCAGAGCAGATGAATACTTTCAGAGCTTTATAGATAAATTCAGGCAGATAATCTACAACTTTGATGAATATCTGCAGGTAAAGCACAACAAGGTTTTGTCGTCTGAAGTTATTGCAGCCAAGTTTCTTAACAGTGCATACGTGCAACTGTTTGCTCCGTTGCCTCAGAGCTTTGGAGACATGGCAAATGAATTGGAATTCCGTTTTACAGACGAATGGGTCTTACTGCGTTTAATGAAACTGCTGAAAGATGAAAAGTATCTATGGAACGGACAAAAAGTGCGAGCTTCCAAAGAACTGACCGTCTTGGATGATTGGAAGTTATTGCATCAGCAGGCTTTGGAATATCTTTCCAATTATCTGCTGTTTCATCTTTTCCTGCCGGAGCAGAGAGAAATCCTCGATATCTGGGAAGATGTGCTCCGTCATTATGACAAGCTGATATATCGTTACAAGGATTTCACTTACGACGATATTGCCTGGTTCACTTTTGAAGGTCTGTATAGCTCAGAGCCTCCTTTGTTTGAAGCTGAGAAAGAAAGCGTTGCCAATGAATTTTATGAGTTTATGTGTCACCGCACCCGTTTTATGCTGATAGACGAGTTTCAGGATACGAGCATTTTGCAATTCCAGATTCTGGCACCGATGATAGACGAACTGATAGCCGGTGAAGGCTCAAAACCTTATGGTGGGCTGATTGTCGTGGGTGACGAAAAACAGTCAATCTTTGGCTGGCGCGGCGGGCAGCGTGATTTGCTACTAAATCTGGAAAGCATCTTTCCCGGTTTGCAGACACTTTCCAAAGACAACCTGACTGATTCCTGGCGCAGCAGTCCGTGTTTAATGAACTTCATAAACGGCATCTTTGGTCAGGTAGAATTACATGACTATCTGAGCTCGATAAAGTCTGATTGGCAATATACCGCTATCACAGGAAAACAGTCAGCGCTGGATGCAGAAACAGTTATCAAATTTAAGCTGCGCAACTATGCCCCCCGCTCTGTTGATAATAAACTCGACAAAGCTGTGAGGGATTTCATTGAGGGAATGGTTATCCCTTCTTTACCTGTCGGGGGTTCTGCCGGGCGGTCGATAGCAATTTTGGCACGCAAGAATGATGAGCTGGAAATGATTCGCACCCTGTTGGCAGAACATGGCATCACCAGTGAATTCCAGTCCAGCCGTTCTCTGCTCGACCAGCCTTTAATCAAAGCCATGGTCTTTCTGCTCAAGTTTGCTGTTTACAACGATTGGTATGACTTTTTGGCATTCCTGCGCAGCGACCTTGTCCTGATGGATGGTAAAACCCTCAAGCAGGTGATAAACCTTATCAGCGCATATCAAAGATGTCAATCATGGACAGACGAGGCGTCTGTACCTACAACAGCATACAATACTATGCTTCATTGTCATTCCTGCGAAGGCAGGAATCCCCGCTCTTTTATTATCAACAAAACAGAGATAGATTTTCAGGATATACCCCTTGCACAGGCTTCTATAAATCTTGCTAAGTCACTGGATAAAAACCACATCTACGATTCTTGCCTAAAGCTAATCCAAACCTGCCAAATCCAGTTCAAGCTTCAGCTGGAACGCGACTATGTCAATATTCAGAGATGGCTTGATATTGCGCTTGAATATGAGCAGAATTATCAAACTGATTTGCCTGAATTGCAAGGATTTCTACGCTACTGTGAAGATAATCGGGAACAGGAAGTCTTTCAGCAGCAGGACGTGGTCAATTCCTCTGCCATACAACTCCTGACCATTCACAAATCGAAGGGTCTGGAGTTTGACTCTGTCTTTGTCTGGTGGAATCTCAAAGGCTTTACCGGCAGGGAAGATAACAAACTCAGCTCCTGGGTGCATTATACGGATAAAAGTTACCATAATATCCAGGATATAGCTCTGACGCTGCATTACAACAAGGTTTTGGAAACAAGCTCCTACAAAGAAATTATGGTAGCGGATGATTACAGGGAGCAGCTTGAAGAGCTGAATAATCTGTATGTGGCGCTGACCAGAGCCAAAAGCAGATTGTATCTGTATGTGGCTTTTAATAATACGAATGGCTGGGAAAAGTATTGGTCAAGTTATCAAGCCAAAGGAAAACTTACTCCGCAACACTATGCCGTTAAAGCAGCTATGGATTATATGGCTGCCCATGCTGAGGAGTTGAAAGATGGTTACAAGATGATTGGCAAAGAGGAAGTTGAGAGTATTGCAGAGCAGAATCAGCCTTCTCCTGCGCCCCTGCTTCCGGCTAATTTAATCGATTTAACCGCTATTTTGCCCGATTGGCAGAAGCAGTCTGATGATTTGAGACCAAAAGAGGACAGCAACCCTGACCTGAACTGGAAGCAAAGCTATCTGGTGGACAGGGATAATCTGAAGGGACTGATTGCACATTTCTATCTGGCTCAAATCCGTTATGCCACAAGAGATGAAATCGGGCAAGCCGGAATCCTCACCCTCAGACAATTTGGCAATCTGATGACGCTGCCGAAACTACAAAAATTGATTGATGGGCTTGAAGCTCAGTTACCTGCAAATAAAGAGCTTTTTAGTCCTGATTATGATATTGTTTATACTGAGTATTCCATCTTCCATAAAGGGCATGAATACAGAATTGACCGCCTGATGCTGAATACGCGTCTCAAGACTTTCAGGATTATTGACTTTAAGACAGGTAAGACATACAATCCGGAGCAACTAAATATCTATGCTGCCATCCTGAAGAACTCGCTGCTGCCCAAGGATTACACGCAAGAAAAAGAGCCTGACTTCATAGAAATCAAGCTCTGAAAATGTTGCGCAACACTCTGATGTTGCGTTATCATGAGTAGTGTAGCATACCAATACTACATAAAGCGATTTGAGTAGCATTGGAATGCTACTCTACTAAACCAATGCCAGTGCCTGTTCCAAATCCTCAATCAGGTCTTCCACATCTTCTATCCCGACAGAGTAACGCACCAAATCATCTGTAATCCCTGCAGTAAGCTTGGCTTCTATGGAAAGCTTGGCATGGGTCATGGAAGCAGGATGTTGGATTAGAGTTTCAATTCCGCCCAAAGATACTGCAAGAACTGCCAGATGTACGTTATTCATTAATGTCTTACCGGCTTCCAAGCCACCTTTGAGTCCAAAGGAAATCATCGCTCCAGCACCGCTTTGCTGCTTTTTAGCCAATTCGTGTTGCGGGTGTGACTTCAAGCCGGGATAACGTACCCAGGCAATTTTGGGATGCGCTTCCAGGTATTCGGCTAAAATCATCGAGTTTTGCTGAGCTCTTTCCATACGGATTGCAAGTGTTTTGAGTCCTCGCGAAACCAGATAAGCCTGATGCGGATCCATATTGGGTCCCATCTGCGTCATCACCTGATAGAGCAATTTATAATCAGCTTCCGTCTTTGCAACTATCACACCGCCTACGATATCTGCATGTCCATTGATAAACTTGGTGATGGAATGCAAGACAATATCAGCACCCATTTCGAGCGGTTTTTGCAGATAGGGAGAGCAGAAAGTATTGTCCACAACCAGTTTAACGTTGTGACGGTGTGCAATGTCCACACATGCTGCAATGTCTGTAATAGCGATGGTGGGATTGGCAGGAGTCTCGATAAAGAGCACTTTAGTATTGGGTTTAATAGCTTTTTCGATAAGGTCTGTCTGTGAAGTATCAATAAAAGTAGCTTCCACTCCGAAGCGGGAGAAGTGTTTTTCCAAAACTCCCCTTGAAGGTCCATAGACAGCAGCAGAAGAAACAATATGACTTCCTGCTCCCAATAGTGCCATATAAACAGTGGTCACGGCTGCCATTCCACTGGCAACTGCAATACCGCCAAAGCCGTTTTCAAGGCTGGCTACAGCATCTTCAAAGGCACGGATGGTGGGATTGCCCAATCTGGTATAAATATAGCCGTTGCTGTCTCCGGAGAAGCAATCTGCTCCGTCCTGTGCTGTATCAAAAGAGAAGGTAGATGTCTGGTATATAGGGGTTACAACTGCATTAACTTCGTTCTTCTTAAATCCGGCATGGATTAGTTTGGTATTAAATCCTGAATTCTTTTTCATGATTAGTCCTTATATCTTCTTTTTTCTGGTTTATGAGATTTTTCTCTGGGACTATTTGTTTTTCTGGGCTGGTACTGATTACTGCTTCTGACAGGTTCATTGAACCTTTCTTTACTTTTGTTGATGATCTTTGCTTCAACCGGATGTCCATCATATTTTGATTTGTTCAATGCAGCCAGCAATTGCGTATTGTAAGCAGCATCAAGCTCTACAACTGTCTGATTGGCAGTGATATCGATAAAACCGATTTCTATGCTTTGTCCGATTCTTAAGCGATTGATAAACTTCATGAGTTCACGCTTGGTGAGATTTTCTTTATAGCCGATATTGAGCTGGTAGGAATTAAAAACAATATTCTGTCTGTCTTGTGGTCTGTCTGGTTGTTTACCGCCTCTGAAGCTGGTGGTTGTATTGGGACGCAGACCTTTATTGGAATTGGTTTCTGTGACCAAATCAAGGTCGGTGGCATCTTTGTAATAATCCAGAAAGCGGTTAAACTCGACTGAGACAAAGCGCTTAATCAGCTCTTCACGGCTCAGCCAGCTTAGCTTTTTATAAACGTTTTCCATCATTGTATCAATCTTTGTGTCGTCCACTTCGATGTTTTCCATGGTGTCTATAAGGTTAAAGAGCTGCTTCTCACAGATTTCTTTACCGGTGGGGACACGTTCCAGAACTATTTCTCTGCCTAATCTGCGTTCGATGTTTTTCATCTGGTTCAGCTCTTTGATATGGACGATAGTGACGGATGTTCCGCTTTTTCCAGCCCGTCCGGTTCTGCCGGAACGGTGAATGTAAATATCCGGGTCAAGAGGTGCTTCATAGTTTATAATATGCGTCAAATCGTCCACATCCAGACCTCTGGCTGCCACGTCTGTCGCTATCAGTAGCTGCACATACTTGTTGCGGAAACGGTTCATGACCAAATCCCGCTGTGCCTGAGAAAGGTCTCCGTGCAGGGCATCGGCATTATAGCCATCCTGTTGCAATTTCGCTGCAATTTCTCCCGTTTCAGTGCGGGTCTTGCAAAAAACTATACCGTATATCTTAGGATTGATATCAGCTATGCGTTTGAGAGCCTTATATTTATCTCTGGCTTGAACTTTGTAATACAGGTGTTTAATATTTTCAGCGCCCTGGTCTTTATTACCAACAGCGATGCGATGAGGGCTGGTCATAAAAGTCTTGGTGATTTCGACCACTTCTTTGGGCATGGTAGCAGAAAACAGCAGTATCTGCTTTTGGGCAGGAGTGTGGCTCATGATGCTGAAAATCTCTTCTTTAAAGCCCATATTGAGCATTTCATCAGCTTCGTCCAGAATTAATCTTTCCAGATTATCCAGTTTCAACACTTTCTGGCGCAGCATATCAAAGACGCGTCCGGGAGTGCCGACTACGACGTGGACTCCGCCTTTGAGCTGGTCTTTTTGTCTTTGAATCGGTGCTCCGCCATAAACAGGGCAGATTCTGATGGCAGGCATATATTTGGCAAAGCTCTCAAAGTCTTTGGTTATCTGCATACAGAGTTCGCGGGTCGGGCAGAGAATAAGAGTTTGTACTACATTATGTTTGCTGTCTGTTTTGCTGAGTACGGGAAATCCAAAAGCAGCGGTTTTGCCCGTTCCGGTCTGTGCCTGGGCAATTAAATCTGTGTCGTGATTCAGCAACCATGGTATGGTTTCCATCTGAATCGGTGTCGGTGTGATAAAGTTCAAATCCTCAACTGCCTTTTGCAGTTCATCGGATAAACTCATTTCGTTAAATTTCTTCATTAAGTCCTTCTTTGTATATTGGGACCATCTTTTTCAACATTGCATATCTGTCAAAGCTAATTTATTCAATATCCACAGCTTATGTTCTTACTTGCTGCTTTTTGTCCTGCATTCACTTCTTTTCCTGAGTTGTGAAGTAAACGTGAGTTTGCTAAGCTGAAACGGAGCAATTTTGAGTAAGGTGCTCTTTCCGATTGACAAAAACTACCGCTGAACTGAAGTAAGATAAAGTGAATGTGAGGTGAGAAACTATGGCAGACTATAAGATGATTGGCAATGACTTATATGACTACCGCAGCGTGAAACTGGCATCGGTCAAGGGTGCTGATATTTATAACACACGCAGCCAAAAGGTAGCCACAATCCGGGATAATGAAATCTATGACGACCGCTATAATAAAGTAGCATTAGTCAGGGGTGATGATGTCTTTGACGAACATAATGTCAGGATTGCATCAGTTTCTGAAATAAAGCGTTCGGTAACCAATCCTCCGGGTGGAACTGCCATCGCCGCATTGTGGTGGTTCTTTATGAAACAGTGAAACGGTGGAATGGTGAAATGGAGCTTGTAGTTCTGCCTTCAGGGACTGCTCAATCGTAGATACATTCGCCTCAAATGTATTTAATTAAACTGAGGAAACAGACGAGGCGTCCGTTGTTACGAAAAAAAACCGCCAGCGGGACTACATACTTGAGATGATTTCTGCTCTTTTGGCTTTGGTCAGGGATTTGAAGACCAGGTCATAGGAATGGTCAATCAGTTGTTTTATCAGTTTGTCGGGGATGGTGCCATCCTGAATCAATGTGTTCCAATGCTGTTTATTTAGATGGTAGCCTGGAATAATTGCTTTGTAATCCTGTCTGAGAGACACAGCATACATCGGTTCGCATTTGAGAGCCAGCCTCAAGGGGTCTTCGTTAATATCTGTCAAAGCAAAGATTTTGTTGCCGACCTTAATCACCATCGTGGTAAAATCGAACGGAAATTCCTCCTGCGCACCGGGTTTGCTCAGACAGTACTTTTTGAAATTCTCAAGTGTCATACTTTTTCCAACTCCTCGATGTTCAGGTGTTATCGTCCCCAATATTGACCATGTTTTTGTGTCTTTGCGTAGTTTTTATCAGCTTGCCGGCAAGAATATCATTCAAAGCTGCAAAGACTTTGGCTGCCATGACCAGATTATCATTGAGAAAAGCCATGGTTTTATTGTAGTCATAACGGATTACTACTAAATCAGTTAAGGCTTTGACAGTGGCAGACCGGCGCACCGGCAGGACAAAGTTTATCTCTCCAATCAGGTCCCGCTCGATAAGCTCAAAAACCATCTTTTCATGGTCACCTGAGAGCACGACCGAAGCGCTGCCTTTTCTGATGATAAAAAGGTCGCGGTTTCTATCTCCCGCTGTGACAATCACCTCGCCGGGTTGAAAAGTCATGATTTCGGAAGCGGGGGCGATACAAATTCTCTCTTCCTCATTCAGGTATTTGAGCAAGTCATCGTCATTGGTTCGGGCAAAGATATTCATTGTGACCTCACGTCTGTTTTCTGCGGTAGGAATATAAGCTGAACAGGCAGCAAATATGCAACATCAGGATATAGCCAAGCATTACTAAAAGATTGAATTTCCAGGTTGACCATCTCTTGCCGCGCAGTTCGGAATAGCGGCTGAGAAAAGGTGAACCACCATGATTAAAATAGGCACCGGTTTGTATGTTTACGGATTTGTGCAGGGTCTGGTTCTGGTAGTTGTCCAGACTGCGGCTGGAAGTAAAAGCGTTTTTCTTATCCATCAGTTGCCAGCGCACATTTCCTCTGGATTTGGTTATCTTTGTATTGTAAACCCGGACTGTTTTATCCCAGGTATTCAGGTCGGTATGGGCAGTGCAGAAACCTTCAAATAACCAGCGGGAGGGTATTAACTGGCAAAATTCAGGCAATTCCGCATGAGTGTTTATTTTCAGCCAGCGGTTCATTTTATCAAAGGGAATGACCGCTCCGGCAAAGAGGATTTGGGGTATCAGGATTAAAGGCAGGACATTTATCACTGCTTTTCTATCCTTCATCCAGGTCGAGCAGAGCAGTCCAAAGCTAAAGCCAATTCCCCCTGAAAGCATCAGATAGATTAAATATGGCAAAAAAGCGCCCTCAACCCCGAGCAGTAAACCTGAGATAACATAGTATTCGATAGTCTGAATGAGGGTAAAGATAGAAAGCGTCACGCTTTTTACCATTAGCTGCTGTCCCATGGAGATATTCAGTTGCGCTTCCCGCAGGATGATTCTGCGCTCCGAAAGGATTTCGTCAATACTGCCAGCCAAACCGAGAAAGATAAAGATAATGATGGAAATGAACAGATACATCGGGTAATTTTCATTAGTGCTGAACTGGTAATCGCTACCGGGAGGAGCATATCTCAAGACTAAAGCCGTGATGAAACACAACAAAGGTGTGCCCAGAAAGGTGATAATCAGGTTTGCTTTGCTGGTGATGCGGTTTTTGAGGTTTCGTACCAGGAGCCAGAAGAAATTGTGCATTGCTTTGCGTAAGACAAACCGGTTGGCAGGGCTGCCGGTTTCCGTAGTTGCAGTGTCTTTGTCCTGAAGGTTGCCTGCATTCTGAATCAGGCGGACAATTCGTTCCCGCTTATATTTATCTTCCCAATAGGAAGGCGGAAAGCGGCGCTCAGGGTTGTTTTCATCCATGGGAGCTTCCAGGATATCAAACAGAAATTCCGGCATCATCAGCTTCTTTCTTTGGTTCAGACCGGGCAGAATTGGCAACAAAAGACGGAATTCCTCATTGAAGTAATCAAAGACTTTGCTCACGTCGCCAAAGTAAACCTGAGTTCCGCCATAATCCAGAAAAAGCAGCTTATCGAAGTAGGAAAACAGCTCAGGATTGGGCTGATGAATGGTGCTGATGATTATTTTTCCCTGCCGTTTAAGCGTCAGCATAAACTGCATCAGCTTTTCCGAATCCTTGGAAGAAAGCCCTGAAGTGGGCTCATCCATAATGATAATCTGAGGGTCTGTGACCAGTTCCAGCGCAATATTCAGCCGTTTACGCTCTCCCCCGCTAAGTTTTTTATTCATCGTGTCGCCGACCATCATGTTGCGTTTTTCATACAAACCGACCTGCCGCAGAATATTGCCGATTTTGTAATGCAGTAAAGCGCCGGGGCAGCGTCCCGACAAACGAAGTCTGGAGCAATAATAGAGGTTTTCATACACGGTCAGATTGGCAAAGAGCAAATCATCCTGCGGAACGTAACTTATTCTGCTCTGATAATATTGCATACGGCTGGAAAAGTCGTTGCCATTGACCAGAATCGTTGCCTGCTCGGGATAAATTTCACCCAAAAGAGTTTTGAGCAGCGTGGTTTTTCCGCTGCCACTGGGTCCCATAATAGACATAATCTCGCCCGCTTTCAGCTTGAACTGAACGTGATTCAGAGCGGGACTTGCACTTGATTCGAATTTATGAAAGAGGTCAACTATTTCGAGTTCCCGGATTTCCTGTTCAATGCGAATGACTTCCATACCCCGCGTGATGATGAAAAAGTCATTATCCACGCTCAGAATATCCTGTGCCAGAATAACTTCTGTTTCGCCAAGCAGTGGTGTCTGATTCAGGTAAATCGTATGAGAGCTTGCCAAAGGTTCGATTGTCCAGATGGAAGCCTGATTGCATAGCAGCGCCAGGCTCTTTTTGGAACGCCTGTTATTGAGCAGATAAAAGTCTTCCGCCCTTTCTAAATAGACAGCTTGCTGGGGTTTGGCATAAGTTTCTGAATGCCAGCGACCTGTGATAATATCTGCAATTGAGACCGTTTGCTGCTCTGCGGTTATGACATCGGTCAGTTCCAACTTGGCAGTCTGCTTGGTTTTTAGCTCTTTATCGCCGACCAGAATGCGTCCTTTGACGACCGTGCAGTTCACCAAATTGGAAATCTGGCTGACAGTGAGCATGGCAGAACCCAGTTCCAGCGAGAAAGTACGGCGGGTGCAAGCTTTTTTGTTATGTGAAAGTTGCAGTATCTGGCTGTAATCCAGTGTTACTTTTTTGTCTTGTGCAATCAGGCTCAGGCTGTCGCCCTCCGTGATTTTAAGGGTCAGTCCGGGTGTTACGGATGCGTCATTAACCAAAATCATTGCATTGTTTTCCGCCACCATCAGGACAAAACCTTCAAAGTTAATCAGGACTATTGTGCCGACAGCTACGGGGATTAGCACGTCTGCGTCTTCACCTGAAGCGAGATTGAGGCAATTTTTGAATACCGACAGCCTGTCTTTCAGCAGCAGTTCCGGCGAGATATGCAGATGCACTGTCTTGTCTTCCACAAAGTCCAGAATTGCTTCATAGTGCTCCAGTTTGATATAGAGATAGTCCACCAGCTCAATTACTTCGAGGCTTTCCAGAATGTTGAATTCGGGCTCGTGATAGACGATTTGCAGCAGCCGCAGCAGAAAAATCAGCTTTTCGGGATAAGTGAATTCGTGCTGAATAATTCTGACCGCATCCATAACCGGGATTAAGTCCTGCACAGCTTTCTGCATCTCGTTATAGTCAAATTCTGTGTGCGCAAAATTCTGATGCAGATTACTCAGGAGATAATGCAGACGGTCGCTGTTTATCCGTTTGGGGTCAATCTTTATCAGGTGCAGAAAAATCGTGACGATAGCTTTGATGGCAGATTGATTGAGGTTGGCAGTTTTGCTCAATCTCGACTGTGGAGTGAGAAACTTAATCGGCATGCACAAGCTCTGAAACTCTCAAAGAATATGATTTTGAGACAACTCTGAAAGCATGATATCGATTTGATGTCCTTGCATAAACAAAAAAGCCGCTATTCATAATTCTCCACATTTCTCACCATTATTTTTACTTTTGCAGGATGGATATTATTAAGAATTGCTCACCATCATTATAGAAAGAGCGGAAATGTGTCAAGATTTATTCGCTTGTCCTTCTTGATTTAGCGTAAGTCAAGCCTAATTTTATTACGCTTGACTTACGCTTGATAGCGGGGAGGGAAAGAGCAGAAAAGGAGTAACCGCTGATTTATCAATTAGATATAGCTCTGATTCAATCTCGATACAATTTTAGGGCAAAAGCCGTTCAGCCCTGATTCGATAGAAGCACTTTGGGAGGGTGGAGGTTTCCGAGAAGCCGGTTGTGGTGGAAGTGCCTGCTAGAGTTGTAAAGCTGCCCAAAGGATTGGTATCTTTGTAAATCTTGTAACGATAAACAGATAGAGGATAATTCCAGTTCAATTGGATGCGGGCAGGATTGGTCAGATAGTGGATGGCAGGATTGCTCACTGCCGGCAAAGCACGCCAATTCACAGAAACAAGCGCAGAAACATTGTTGCCTTCGTTATCCTCTGTCACATAACTGTCGGCATCCACCTGCGCATAACTGCTCCAAATCGCAGCAACATCGGTGCTGATATTGGTAAAAGTGACCGTAGCCGTCGCACCCGCTGCCAAGCTGGCGATATTGAGATATTTATTGCCATACACGCCGGGGTAAGGTGGAGTAGTGCGGCTATAATAAAGGTCAACATTAAACGGGGTCGTGATATTCACTGCTCCGCTGTTTTTCACTGTCACAGTTACATTTACAAGGTCGCAGACATAGGGTTGAACATTAGTGTAGGAAAACGCAATTATCTGCAAATCCGTTTCCGTATTCCAGAATATCCGGTAATAATAATCGCTTTCATAAGTTGCACCCGAAAATCCGCCGGTGTAGCTGTCCAAAGTAACGCTGCCCTGACTTATGGACTTTTTGACATTGTAGTTTCCTGACCAGGTATTGGTTGGGAAGTAGCAATTATTCAGATACAGCGTCTGGCTGTTATTGACCGTCAGAAGCGTACCAGCTGAAATGCCGTTTTGGAAAATGCAATTGGTCAAAGAATAAACAGGGTCAACGGTTGCTCCGATTTTAATATTCACTCCATAGAGATTGGTATATTCAAAGACGGTGTAAACAGCTTTGAGGGTGGAGCCGGACTCCAGATTGCATGCATAATAGCCCTGATAATGGGTGATGATAACCTGCCCGCCTGAAACTCCGATGCTTTCCAAAACGCCTCCGGTATTAACGGTCAAACTGGCATTGCTCCCCATTTCCAGACGGCTATTACTATTTAAAGCCAGCTTCCCTCCGGAATTGACGGTGCAATTTCCAATGGAACGCAGGCTAAAATGGTTGGTGTTGAGAGTGCCGGACTGGACAGTCACAGTTCCGTTGGCTATCAACGCAGCTCCCAGCGATGTCTGATTGGTTCTGGTCATTGCTTCGGCGGAACTTCTGATAGCCGGTTGGCGTGAAAAAAGTGGATTTGGCTCAGAAACACGGGTGCCGGAAGTTTTGTTGACTATAAGGTTGAAAACCGAACTACTCAAAACGCAGTTCAGGCTAACATCTGAACTGCCATAGAGTTCAACCGTGCCTCCCGCAAGATTCAACCCCGTCTTGTAAATCGCCAATGCCCCGACGGTGCGGATATTGCCGCCGGTGAGATTGCAAGTGATATTGGCAGTTGACCCCACCGCTATACCGACTGAGGCAAAATCCAACACTCCGCCTGACATTGTGAGAGTGGCTGCACCCCCAAAAGCAAAAAAACAATCGTCACTTCCGCCGTAAATAGTGAAAGTTCCGCTGCTGATGCTCACTTCGGCATTCAAATCCACATACTGGCTGGTGTCCTGGTGATATTCAATAATTCCACCGCTCAGAGTTATTTTGCCATAGATGCCGCTGTCTGCCAAATCAAGAGCTCTGAAGGTGGCATTTCCGACGGATAGCTCTCCGGCTGTCCAGTCATATTGGTTGCAGACAATGATGCCGGAGGAAATTTGCAAGGGCATGACGGTTTTGTTCAATTCCAGATGATTGAAAGTCTCGCTATTGCAAGTACTTTGATTGCTGCCTTTGAAAATTACCCTGCCGGTGCTTTCCAAAAAACCGCCCGTTCCCACATCGTTTGTCCAGGAGCCATATACCTCAATGGTATTACTTTGTGGATGCAGAGAACCGCTGATGATGTGCACGTTCTCCTTTACTCTGACAGAATTATTCAAAGTAACGTAACTGCCTGCGTTCTTGTTGATTACCAGCCCATTTAAGAAACTTAGTCCAAAGTCCTCTTCTGTGAAGGTAGAATTGCTGCCTTCCAGAGACAGATTGGAACTATAGAAATAGGCATGAGCGCCTGAGTAATTGTAGTAATTGCCCAATAGATGTCAAGTAGTATTGGCATAGCAATTGAAGGTGGTTCCCAGAAAATTGTAAAAGTGAGAATTGAGGGTCAGCTCTGCACCATTATAGCTGTAGTAATTGACGCTGTATCCGCTGTTCTTATAGCAACCGAGTTTGTTCAAAGTGGCTGATTGATATACAGTTATGTTGGAATTTCCGCTTCCGGTAAATTCGATGTAACCGTTGGTTAGATTGACTTCATGACCAATTTTGAAAATCAAAGAACCTTTGATGGAAAGATAAGCATTGGAATGAGTTGCATTCATGCTTCCACCTCTGTCAAAGACGAGAGCGCCTGTCACATCAAAAGTGCCGGTGCTACTGGTTAGCGAGACACTTCCAAAAATCCGGGCATTATTCAACACGTGCAAAGTGCCGCCATACAAACCAATTGAGCCGCTGTGATCGACAATCAGATTGTTGCAGGTGAATTCTGTGCCGGAGGTAATTTGAGGATAATAGTACATACAACCCGGAATGATAGCGTCGTCCGTAGCAGTGGGAACTCCACCAATCCAGTTCGAAGCAGTATTCCAATCAGTACTTGAACCTTTCCAGACATGAGGTCTGGTATTGCGGAGCGTAAAAGTGATGGAGTTTTCTCCCTCCACCACCTCAGTGATAATCAGATTGGGGTCTGCTGTGCCATCCGTAAAAAATGGTCCAAAGGAAGTTTCGCTGATAAAGGTCTGACGGCTTGTCTGAGTGCCCAGCGCAGCTAATTCCGGCACGCCGTTTTCAGTCAAGGAACCACCCGGTCGGAAGACATACACTTCATCGGGTGGCCCCTCCGAATTGCCATTATAGGCTGTATTGATCCGATAGACCAGCAGTCCTGAGCTGTCCAGCTGAGATTCCCATAATCCTTCCTGCTTGCGGTATTCTAATAAGTAAAACTGGTTGGGAACGGAAGTCGCAATTTTGTATGCAGCATAGCGCGATTGCGAACGGGGAGAAAGTGTATAGGTGCCGGGAGCAGTAATAACCTGCGGTTCAGTGCTATAGTGTCCGTATTTGTATTCCATATATGCCAGATGCAGTTGAGGGGGTTGGGTATGACTATTCATGATATCCCAGGAACTTACCGCGTCGAAATGAGCATAATAATAGTGATACAGGTCAGGGTATCCAAGTGTATGGCTCAATTCGTGACAGTAAATGGATGCCTGATTATTGGTTTCCATCAGCAGGTTGTAATCCTGGACATAAAGACCATGTGTATATAAAAGTGGGCTGGTAATATACCATTTATGGGGCCAGAGAATGCTGTTCCAGCCTGTATCAGTGCCTCGCACGATGAAAGTGACATTGTCCATTCTGCCATCATTGTCCTTGTCCCAATCTAAGTTCCAGTCTATACAATTCTGTTCAAGTAACCATTGCATGCAGTGGAACAGCAGGTAATCTTCTCTTGTAGTCTTGTTATGAAAAGTATATCCATCAGGATTTGTGGTACTATAGGGCGTATAATAGGAACGGTCGAAAATATCCTGATATGATAGTATAGTAGCGCCGTTTGGTGAGGCTGGGTAAAGATAAGATGTAACATTCAGCCTGTTGTCCGAGACAAAGCGAAAGTAGTTTGCCAACGAGGGTTGGCTTACGTTGGAATCATTGAGTAGGTTATTATAGGCGTAATAGCTATGTGTGAAATCAGCAGGGAAATCAGTATCATCGGCAAATCTGATAAAGACCACCAGATTATTCAGATTGCCGGTATTGTCATCAAAGCGGTCTTGCACATAAGAGCGGTTACGGCTGGCTGCCAGACTGCGGAAAGTTTCAGGGTCAGGTCTCAGACCCGGCTGAATCAGCAGTGTCTCGGGATTGTATCTGCCCACGCTGTAATCAGAAGCTTTAAGCCCTGCGCCATCAGGAACGGCATACACATAATACCCTGTTTCAGGGTGTTGGACAATGGTATAGCCCTTTTCATCATGCAGATAATTGCAAAACTCATCTCCCGATGCCAAAAGATTGAGAACTGTTCCATCTGGCTGAGTCAGAATTTGGGGAACGTTGTTCTCAATGGCTGCAAATATCGCTGTGGAAAACAACACAAATATTAAAGCGGTCGTAACAATACGCATATAATCTCCCTGATTATCCAGAGCTTATCGTAGGATTTGTACTCCATATATTCCTGATTCAAGCACCAACGCTACGAAAGTAAATAAAACTAAGGCAAATTTATGTTTAGGAAAAACAGGAGTTCTCTCATAACCTATTTCAGTTCTGCACTTCTGTTTTCTTCTCCACTCTATAACGGATAATGGTTAGGTATTTTTTGGGGTTCCCTGGTCCGAACATGCCGGGACCTTTGATATAATCCTCTTCGTGTTCTCCGATTATTGTGTATCCTTGCTGTTTGATATAGTCATTCAAACGCTGGATAGTTGGTTGTTCATTGGCATACGAACCTTTATGCAGGATTTCCGCAACAGTGCCATATTCCCATTCATCTATATAGATATTCTGCTTATCCGGATTTTTTATATCAGGAAGAGTCTTAATATCAGCCGGAATTGGCAAGGCAAATAAACCAATCCATTGGTCTTTGGGAGTATCAAAACTAAGAGGCCATCTGGCTCGCGGGGAGTTCATTTTAAAACTTTTTGGCACACCTTTCAGCGAATAGTAGGTCTTAAATAGCAGCTTCATTGCCTTTCCACCGGAAACAGTCGGGTCGCCTTTTGCCTCTACAACCAGCATATTCTGATTGGGAAGCTCTGATATAACCGGATTCAAAAGGCGGTCAAATGACCTTGTATCAGGTCCCTTTTGCAAAAAATATTGTACGGTAACGAATACTAAAACCAGAATAATCAGTACAATAAAAACGATTATTTTCATGCGAAACCCCCTACGTTATTTCTCTTGAACAAGCATTATCTTTTCCTGAGCAAACCAATCTGTCCATCTCAATTTGTGTCAAGCACAGAATTTTGTTATCTCTAATTCGTTGACTAAACGAAAGAGAGTTGACAGCAAATCTGCATCCATTAAGCAGGTTTAAGAAGCTATTAACTAATTTGAGGTGAAGATGCAATACAGAACAATGCCCGGAGGCAAGGACAAGCTATCTGTTCTCGGTTTTGGCTTGATGCGCCTGCCCGTTGACGCGGAAAGGAAAATAGACGAAGCAAAGACACTTGAAATGCTTCAGACTGCTTATTCAAGCGGAGTAAATTACTTTGATACTGCCTGGCCCTATCATGGTGGCGAAAGTGAAGTCATCCTGAGTAAATTCCTGAAAAGCATTGACCGCAGCAAAGTATTTATCGCCACCAAGTTGCCCACCTGGCTAATCAAATCCCGCTCTGATATGGAAGAATATCTGGATAAACAATTGGAGAAACTGGGAACTCCCTGCATCGACTATTACCTGATGCATTCCCTCAATGGCGATAACTGGAAAGCGCTCAAAAAGCTGGGTGCAATTGACTTTTTGGAAAAAGCCAAAGCCAGTGGAAAAATCCGCCATATCGGCTTTTCCTTTCATGATAAATATCCAGGCTTCAAATATATCATCGACAGCTACAAATGGGAGTTTTGCCAGATTCAGCACAACTTTTTTGATATTCGCCGTGAAGCAGGAACCCGAGGTTTGCTTTATGCTGCCGGCAAAGGGGTCGGAATTATTGTCATGGAACCGCTCTTAGGTGGTAAACTGGCAGGTAATATTCCTGAGGCAGCAGCCAAAATCTGGACAAAGTCTAAGTTCAAACGGACTCCCGCAGAAAGAGCTTTGCGCTTTGTCTGGAATTATCCTGAAGTACAAATCGTACTGAGCGGAATGTCTGCCCTCGAACAAGTGCAGGAAAACCTAACAATTGCTTCAAAAGCGAAAGCTAAAAGCCTGTCTGATCAGGAGCTGAAGCTGTATCAGCAAGTGCGCAAAGTCTATCTTGCCAAAATGGTTGTCCACTGCACAGGCTGCGGATATTGTCTGCCCTGTCCAAGCAATGTCGGAATTCCCTGGGCTTTGGGAGTTTATAATGATGCGCATATCTTTGGTAATAAAAACCGCCACCGGGGTGAATACAATTTCTTTGTCCCTGATGAAAACAAAGCTTATAAATGCACCAAATGCGGTGTCTGCCTGCCCAAATGCCCGCAAAAGATAGATATCCCCACCGAACTGGAGAAGGTATCCAACTACTTTAAAAACTGATTAGAACCGAAACACATATTGCCTAAACGCAGAGACACAAGGGGATTTTAACGCAGAGAAGCAGAGTAGCAGAGAGATTATTTAACGCAAAGGTGCTAAGATACAAAGCCGCAAAGAGTTATTAAGTGATTGGGTGATTAAGAGTAAGAGTCAAAAGGTGGTAGATAAAGTGTATGTCATTCCCACGCAGAGTAGTTTTATAGCCTTATTATCCGCCAGGCGTTTCTGTTTATTCTGCATTTTCTGTGGTAAAAAAAATCTATTTTTGTGTGTTTCGCTTGTTTAGTTTATTTAGTGTTCTTAAAACCCCTTTCCGTCTTTTCTGTCTTTTTCGTGTGTTCCGTGATCTATCCCTTCACTGCTTTAATCGAAAAGGTCATTGGCACCTGTGCCATTCCCTTCGGCATGTAAAACCAGCCATCGGAGTGTTTTTCCAGCCATGGAAAGTGCGCATACACACAAAAGGGGAATTCATGCAGAAACTCAATCCTGAGTCCGTTTGAGGTGAGAGCGTTGACAATATCAGACAGACTGTGTGTCCATTCATAGGAAGGCTGCTGCTCAAATTTATCACCATCGGCATAAGAGCAGTCAGAAGTCCATTTCGTTGGTTCAGGACTGTGAAAGTAAGATAGTTTCGCTTCCAGTTTTTCTTCTGTGGTTTCGTTATTAAAGATATTCAGCAGCGGATGCATTTCCACAATATAGAAAGTTCCGCCCGGCTTCAGATAACGCGCAATAAGCTTGCCCCATTCTGTCAAATCCGGCAGCCAGCAGAGCACTCCATAGGAAGTATAGACAATATCAAATTGCCTATCCAGAAGTTGAGGCAAATCATATAAATTACAATTGATAAAGTCTGCCTTGATATTAATCTCTTCTGCTAAGGTTCGTGCAGTCTTAATCGCCGTAGGCGAGAAATCAACCCCGGTTACTTCTGCTCCCAGCCTTGCCCAGGACATGGTATCCAAACCAAAATGACATTGCAGATGTAATAAACTCCTGCCTTTAACGTCACCCAATTCAGCCAGTTCAAGTTCTTTCAGAGCAGTCTTGCCCTGTTTAAATCCTTCCACATCATACATCCGTGATTTGACATTAACAGCCGTCAGCTTTTCCCATAACCCCAAATTAGAATCAATGTATTTATTCATTTCCTCTCTTCTCTTTGTGTATCTCTGACCAATCTTTAAGTCGTAATTGGTAATTCATAATTCTTAATTACTCTGAGAGCCCTCAGAGTATTCCACCTACTCGGTTGTCCCACTTTTTCCATGTGAAAGTGCATTTTACCCGGATGTCTATCCTGCAAAAGCCAGAGTCCGTCTTTTGTTCTTTTGCTAAGCAAGAGGTCTATCGCCGGCTGCAATCTTTCATCCCGGGGCACTTTGCGTTCAGCGAAATGCGAGAGAGCTTTGAGCACATCATAATGCCAGTGCGGTGGATAGGAGAATAGAGTCATCTTAGGGTCAACTACCTGTTTTGTCCGATGTGAAAGATAGAGGTTATGCTCCAGAAGGAATTCTATTGCTTCAGCTTCTGCTTTAGTTATTTCATCCAAACGGTAAGTCCCGCCATGTTGACGGTATTCCCATAATCCTTCCAGAACAGACAAAGTGGTATGAAACGAACTGTGCACTGCCTTGTGTTTATAACGGCAGTTCCAACCCCCATCCCCCATTTGTGCTTTGAGCAGATTATCAATCAGACAATCAAACCTTGTATCCGGCTTTATGAAATAAGCACCGTAGTTTAGGAACATGCCATTCACGCAGACGTCACTATTCTTATACCCGTTCCAGAAACTTATCCCACCATCCTCACAGATATTGTTTTCCAATCCACTTGATATTATTTCCTGAATTGATTGAATATTCGTGATGGGAGCAAGATATTTAATGATAAGCAGAGTATAATGAGTGCAAATCCATTTGGGACGATACCACCCCAAGCCCCAGTGTCCAGCCGGGTTTTGCAGGTCGAGCAACTGCTTTCCCCACCCTTCCAGATGGATTCTTTGTTGTAATGCTCTATCATCTTTATCCAGCAAGTCCCTCTGAACTTGGTACCGGATGGAGATGTCACCGGAAAGGAGCCAGTTAGTAACTTTTATATTCATTGTTTCGGTTATTGAGAGGATTTATGCTTTGTTTACTTGTTCGGCATAATCCTGATACTCTTGCAGAAGCTCATTAATGAGGTCTTTTACGGGTACAATTTTATCCACCAGATAACCATTGGCTCCGGAAAAGGCAAAACCTTCTTTAAAAATACCGTTACGGGCGTTGCGCAGTGCCAGGGCGATACAATAAGGAGTATTGTGGTAATCACAGGTTTTCAGGCATTTCCAGCCACAATTAAAGGGATGCTTATAACCGCTTGTCACATCCTTGAGGAACTGGTTGTTTATTGCTCTGCCGGGCATTCCGACCGGGCTTTCTATGACCACAATGTCTTCTTTTTGGCATCTGACAAACTGCTGTTTAAATTCATCATCGGCATCGCATTCATCTGTCGCCACAAAACGCGTTCCCAACTGAACTCCATCGGCTCCCAACTGCATTATTTTGTAAATCTGGTCGCCGTAGTATATTCCTCCGGCTGCAATAACCGGAATGTGTTTTCCGCTCATGTCTTCAACTGCCAGTACCACTTCTTTTACCTTGGGCAGGATAACTTCCAGGGAGTATTCCGGGTCAAATATCTGGTCTTTTTTAAAGCCGAGATGTCCTCCTGCCAGCGGACCTTCCACCACAACTATATCCGGTGTGAGCTGAAAGTGCTTTGCCCAGTGGTTCAGTATCAGGGTTGCAGCCCTGTGAGAAGATACAATGATTCCGACCTTGGTCTTGACGTTTTGCAGATAGTCCAGAGTCATCGTGGTCGGCAGTTTCAGGAAAAGCCCTGCTCCCATGAATACTATATCGATTTCTTCTTCAAAAGCGGTTCTCAGCATTTGGTCAAAGTCAGTGACAGCAAGCATGATATTTATACCGAGAATGCCCTTAGTCAGTTTTCGGGCAGTGCGGATTTCATATCTTAAAGCATTGATATTGGCTTCGGGATAATTCTTTCCCATTTCCGGTCTGAGCAAACCGAGCCCGACAGAAGAGATTACTCCGATTCCGCCTTCATTAGCAACGGCAGAAGCGAGTCCGGCAAGTGAAATTCCTACTCCCATGCCACCCTGGATGATGGGCAGCCTGGCTGTGAGATTACCTATTGTTAAAGGCGGTAAAACGCTTTTCATCATAACCTGTCATAAATATTTTCATTTATTTCCTTTCAGAAGTAATGTTTATCTCTCTATTCCAGCTCAGGCTGGCATTGAGCAATTCGTATCTTGCAGAAACAAATACTTTGGAGAAGGCTCAAAACCTACCCCAGCTTATGTGTTTAATCCTGTTAAATCCAACCTATTTGAAAACATAAATGCCAAAATACAAATTGCAATGATTAAGTCAATAAAATATCCGTTCAGACATTTTCAAACCGCTTAAAGAATCAAATACCCATTGATAAGTCTGCGTCTATCCAGGTATATTTCCATTCTTTCCAATGTTTTACCAATCTGGCTTTGACAGGATTTGCCATGATATATTCCAAAATCCTGCCAATCTCTGTTTCATTTCGCACTATATGGTCATACGATTCCCTTGCCCACAAAGCCCTTCTTTTTCAAGTAGTTTGTTAATCTCTCTGGCTGTATGTCTTTTCAGGGAATGTGTGATATCACTCAGAGCAGATTTCTCATCAGCCTTTTCGCAGTATGGAGTCAAAAGCACATGAACATGGTTTGGCATGATGCAATATGCGTGCAGACAATACTTCTTATTGTCCAGATAGTGCAGTGCATTTTGAATCATCTCAGCAACATCCGGTCTTTTGAGAAGCTGCGGAAAGTCTTTATCTTGAGTTAGTAATTCGTCCAACCAATTGAATTGCTTTTTGCTGAATTGGTATCTTTGCATGTTTTGATAGTCTTCACTCAGTGTTTCAATTTCTTTTTCAAAAGCTTCTTTTTGCTCTTTCAAGGCTTGTATCAGATGATTTGGTAAGGTAAACTTCAGTCTCCATGTAATAAATACAGAATGGTTTTGAGTGTAGGCATGTGGCAAACGGCGTTTATAATGAATAACATTTGGGTTACTTACTTCCATTTTTCATACCTTTGTAACATAGGATTCTTGAAACCTGTAACATAGGATTATATCCTGTTGTATCCTGAGGTTTGTAACCTCAGGAATTTTCTTGCAAATGTAACATAGGATTTTATCCTGTTGTAACCTGGGGTTTGTAACCTCAGGGGTTTTTCATAAAAGGGTGCGGGTTACAAACCACGGAACACACAGAAAAAACGGAAATGTGTTTTTGAGATCACGAAACAAACTAAACAGGCGAAACACACGAAAATAGACTTTTTTAACCACAGAAAACGCAGAATATACAGAAACTACTGGAGGGTAATGAGGCTGTAATACTATTTTGCTATTAAAGATACATTACGGCTTGAAAGCGAAATAGTATAAAACAAATCTGCGGCTTTGCGTCTCTGCGTTAAAATCACGGATTTAAGATTCCCGCCTTAATCACCTAACTACATATCCATTCTAAAGAATGGGCTACATTTGCCGTACCACCTAATCACCTAATCACTTAATCACTTAATCACTTAATCACTTAATCACCTAATCACTTAATCACTTAATCACCTAATCACTTATCCATTCTAAAGAATGGGCTACACTTACCTTTCCACCTTTAGTGTCTTTGTGGTGAAAAACATCTGGACAACTGAGGACAGTTATCCAACCACAAAAAAGAATATTTGACAACGTACCTGATATAAGATTAGATGAATTGCAGGGAAGATAGAAATGCAGAAATACGATTTCGACACTGTTTATGACCGCAAGGACAGCGGATGTTTTAAGGCTGATGCTTTGCAAATGATGTATGGCAAAGCGGATTTGTTGTCATTGTGGGTGGCGGATATGGACTTTGCCGTTGCACCTGATATACAGTCTGCAATGGCAGAAAGGCTGAAGCATCCTGTCTTTGGTTACAACTTCCGCATGGCTCCTTATTATGACTCTATAATCAATTGGATTGATAAAAAGTACCGCTGGCAGATAAAGAAAGACTGGATTATCAATACTCCGGGCATTGTCACTGCCCTGAATGCGGCAGTGCTTGTTTTCAATCAGCCTGGTGATAAGGTTTTGGTTCAGACTCCCGTCTATGACCCCTTTTTTGAAGCAGTGCACAAACACGGACGCACACTGCTGACTAATTCCTTGCAAATGACCAAGGACAAATATGAAATCGACTTTGAGGATTTGGAAGCTAAGCTGAAACAAAGCAAACTCTTTATCCTGTGCAATCCGCATAATCCGGTCGGCAGAGTCTGGACGGAAGACGAACTTCTGCAAATCGGCAGGCTGTGCAGAAAATATAAAGTAATTGTGGTTGCAGATGAAATCCATGCGGACTTGATTTATGCAGGACACCTGCACGTTGCTTTTGGCAGTTTGGAAGATTTTGCAGATTTCACCGTTGCCTGCTACTCGCCCAGTAAGAGTTTCAATCTGGCAGGGTTATGCACTTCCGCCATCCTCATTCCGAATGAAAAGCTCAGAAAACCTTTTTATGACTATGTGCAGACTATGCACTTGTTTCTGGGCAATACCTTCGGGATTGTCGCTTTGCAGGCTGCTTATGCTCAGGGTGAAAACTGGCTGAATGCTTTGGTTGAATATTTAGTAAGAAACCGGGACTATTTGTGCAATTACATTAGCAAGCAGCTTCCCCATTTGCAGGTTATCAAACCCGAGGGGACTTATCTTGCCTGGATAGATTTCCGCAGCCTAAACTTGACTGATGATGAATTGCTTGACATACTTGTAAATAAAGCCGGACTGGCTTTGAGCATGGGCAGGACTTATGGCAAGGACGGCAAAGGCTTTGTCAGGCTAAATTTCGGGTGCCCGCACTTTGTTTTAAAACAAGCATGCGAAAGACTTTATGCAGCATTTAAGAAAGGATGATGAAGATGGATATGGAAACACAAATCTCTGCTCTATACGATGCAAGACCAGCCAAATACACTCGTGAAGACAGGGTGCTGTTTAGTGAATTTATGGAAGGACTGAATCAGGGTAAAATCCGTTCTGCCGAGCAAGAAAGCGGTCTGTGGCACGTGAATGAATGGGTCAAAAAAGGTATCCTGACCGGCTTTCGGATGGGAATTCTGACCGAAATGCCCTGGAGTAACAGCAAGAGTTTTTATGATAAAGACACGCTTCCCGAAAAGCACATAACCCTGGCACACCAGATACGCATTGTGCCGGGTGGAACGTCTCTGCGCAATGGCTGTTATATCGCTCCGGGAGTCGGAATAATGCCGCCTGCCTTCATCAATGTCGGCTCGTATATAGACAGCGGAACTTTGATAGATTCGCATGCCTTGGTGGGAAGCTGCGCTCAAATCGGCAAGAATGTGCATATTTCAGCCGGTGCCATGATTGGCGGAGTGTTGGAACCCATTGGCAACAGACCTGTCATCATCGAAGACGATGCCTTTATCGGGGGCAATACCGGTATTTATGAAGGCGTGATTGTGCAAAGCAAGGCTGTGATTGCGCCCGGAACTATCATGACTGCTTCCACCCCGGTATTTGATTCCATCAGCGGTATTTATTTGCCCAAGGAACCGGGCATAGCTGTCACCATCCCTTCCAGAGCAGTAGTCGTGCCCGGTAGCAGACCTTTGAGAGGTTATGCCGGTTTTCATGTATATTGTCCTATAATAATCAAATACAGGGATGATAAGACAGATATTTCGGTGGTTCTGGAGCAGGATTTGAGAGAATTTATAGAATAAACTTATTCTGTCTCTATGCTCTTTTCCAGTTCGTCGGGTTCATCGAGGGAAGTGTCATTGGTTTGCGGGTCTCTTTCTTTGTTCTTGGTGAGATGAATTGTGTCATTCAGAGAAGGCATATTGGAAAAGTATTTACTATAGATGATATTGACCGTGCATTCGTTCTGACTGATATCACTGATGTCGTCCATTTCATACATCAAATCAAAGGTCTGGCTGGAATCTATCGTTACATATTGATTGTCAACCGTCCTGAGAAAGTTGTTGTCCTTGTCAAATACGCCCAGGATAAAATACCCCGCTATCATCACGGGCAGATTGTTTTTGATGGTGACATAAACATCTGCCGGATGAGGTGAATTGACCAAATCATAAAACAGGAATTCATCGCTTTCCACCGGCACAACCTGAATATCACTGTCCATACTGAAAGCATCTTCGTCCAACCAGTTGCCGGAATAGGAACGGGCAGCTTTGAACCCGCCAAAATGGTCGAGAGTTCTCTCTTTATAAGATTCCATGCCGGGGTCGTTAATCTGATAGGAGGAAGCTTTGTTATATGCACCGTTTTGCTTGGTGACAAGCACCCAATGGCTGCGCCTGCCTTTGACTTTGACAATGACTTTGTTGCCTTTGGCGAGCTGGTCGCTGAGGAATCTCCAGTTATTGGCTTTTCTGTTTTGTTCAACCAGTTCCAAGCCATTCCCACTGCCATCCATTTGACCGGGAACCTGCCAACGCATATTGGTGCCGGAATAACCGCCGTTCTGTTTGAGCCAGGCATTAAGCTCGTCGGGTGTTATCTGAGGATTTGTGGCTTCCGCATTTAGTAACATGGAGAGGCAGCTCAGCACGCACCCGCTTCTGCCGATAGTTGACCTTCTTGATTTGCCAAGCTGGTCTTTCTTCCAACGCTCATCTCCTTGTGAATACCAGGGAAAATCAGCAGCCACAAGTTGGGAAAAAAGCATCAGTGCTAAAAGGACAAAATATAATCTTCTCATCTATTATTATACCTGATAAAGGTGAAAACCCTTTAATGTTTATTGATGTCTTTTTTATTGTGGGAGTGGTTTTGTCAACTACTAATTGCCTCCCCTGAGACCTGATTTGAGATAAATACGTTGACAATGGAAAAAGAGAATAATACCTTGCATAGCAGTATGGATAAAAAAGCGAGAGTCATAATAGCGGTTATAGGGCTGATTTGCAGCCTTCCATTATGGGGTGGACAATTGCCGGTATATTTGAACTGGAACAGCTCCAACAGCTACCTTTTCTACAAGTTTCCTGATAATGCTTCCGGTAAGTTCAAAGAGAACTATAACGTACATTTTGGGATTGATACCTTGCTGACTGATGAAGTCAGAACCCGGCTCGACCTCACCAACCAGGAAAAACGACTGTATTCTCAGGTTATCATTGACTACGCGATGATTGACTATCAGCATGAAAACATCGGATTGCAGCTTGCTATCAAAGACTTTGGTTATGGACAGGGATTTTGGTTATACAACCGAAGGAATGATGATGCCTTCTATCATAAAAACAGTTTGGTTGATTACCGTTGGCACGGAATCAGTTCATCCGTTCAGCTTGGGAGAAACCAGTTTGGCTTTGGCATCGGCAGCAATAATTTGAACCGCACTATCTCAGAATTGTACTATGGCTTCCAAAATGAGCATCTCAATCTGAAAGCCTTTGGGGTCTTTGTACCCAAAAGCAGCATATACAGCATTGGTGTATATCATGGCGGGACAGAGCTTTCCTATGCCAATGACCGGATTAGCCTACACTCAGGGTATGTTTATCAATACTATCCGCTCTGCCACCTGTTCCCGCAAATGGAAAGCTGGCATTTAACCAATGAACTGGGCATCAGATTGACTCCGGCAGTAAAAGTAATCCTCAGCTCCGATAACCAGACTAATGCTTTAAGTAAGCGAGCAGAACATATTTATGAAGCCTGTCTTGACCTGAAATATGGTAAGCTTGGAAGTTATCTGGGCGCAAGCGAAAAGACAGTTTTGAATGAAAAGGCATATACTTATTTTGCAGATTTGAACTGGTTTATTCTGGATAAGCTTTCTATCGGGTTGTTTTATGATTATGTGGATTTCACCCAAAGCAAGACTTATTCAAGGATAGGCATGCAGACAAGCTACCAATGGACAAAATGATATGCAGCGGATATTGATTGGGCTCATCTTGTTGCTCATGATTATGGGATGCAGATTTGAATCGCCGGGCGGTAATCAGAAACTGGTCGTCTGCATCACGTTTGATGATAACTGTGCCAGTGTTTATAATAATGCGCTGCCTATCATGAAACAATATGGATTTAGGGGTACTGTCTTTACGAATAGCGGTTCAGTTGGCACTGCACAGAAACTCACCTGGGCGCAGATAGATACCCTGAATCGGGTTTACGCTTGGGAAATTGGCGGGCACTCACTCAGTCATGCGCATTTATCAAGCTTAACTCCGCAGGAAGCTGACTATGAGGTTTCCGCTGACTTTAACAATCTGAAACTGCATGGGATAGTGCCAAAGTCTTTTGCAACACCCTTTGGAGAATGCCCTGTTTCATATTATCCCATAATCAACCGATACTATAAAAACATCAGAACCACTGTCAATGTTTCGATGCTCAGTCCGATAGACAGAACGTTTCTGGGTTCTTATGAAGTCGTATATACTCAGAGTGCTGACGAAGTTATCAACCGGATTACGCAGGGTGTTTCCGACCGGGAAAACCTCATCATATACACTTTTCACGATATCAAAACAACCCAATCGTATTATGCTTACAACTATAGCCCTGATTCGTTCCGGGACTTTGTGCTCAAATTGCACAATCTGGGGATAAAAGTCCTTCCCCTGCATGAGGCTATCGAGTATTTGGAAGATTAGATAAGTCTTTACCACTTCCAGGGTAAAAGGTAATCTTTGACCTCTTCGTTGTAATACCTGTCTGTCATCGTGGCGATGAAATCCCGCACCTGTTCGGCAGGAGAAAACCTTTCCCGGTAATCAGACTGTTTGTAATTCAGGAAGTGGACAAATATCTTGGAATCCTTATTGTTCTTAGCCAGGTCTTCCATATACTTTTCAAACAAAATCCCCATGGTGCGGTAGATTATCTGATTGGATTGCTTCACGTTTTCATCTGTGTAGATACGGGCATAGTTAAATTTCTTGAGTTTGAGCAAATAACCCGAAGTCTCTTCGTCAAAAGCTATATAATCATGGTCAAAGCTGTTGATTATGACGCTTTTGACCAGTGTGTCTATAATCTGGCTGTTCTTTGAACCCAGATAATCTGTGCAGTCCTTGGGTAATTCTTCACGTTTGAGGATATTATACCTGATGGCATCTTCGATATCCTGCCCGATGTAAGCAATAGTATCTGTAATCCGCACCACGCATCCTTCCAGAGTGGCAGGCATCCAAAGCACGTGCTTTCCGGCTTTTTTGGCGGTAGTATAGTCAATGATATCCTGCTCATTTTTGCCGATGTGCGGCTTGAGCTGAGCATTATGCACTTCCCCATCGTGAGAGATGATGCCGTCCCGCACCTGAAATGTGAGGTTTAAGCCCTTGCCTTTATTGGAAATATAGTCCACGATATGCAAGCTTTCGATGTTATGATGAAAATGACCGATGCCGTGTTGAACGCAGCATTTGCTCAAAGCCATTTCACCATCATGCCCGAACGGACAATGCCCCAGGTCGTGTCCCAAGGCGATTGCTTCAATCAGCTCCAGATTGAGACCCAGGTATTTGCCTATGGTGCGGGAGATTTGCGAGACGTAAGCAATATGCAGATTGCGGTTGGTCATCTCCTCATCAAACAGATTGGTAAAGGAAAAGACCTGCGTTTTGCCGTGATAGCGGCGATAGGCTCCGCTGTATAAAATCCTGTCCCGGTCGATGGCAAAACAGGAACGCAGATTATCCGGCTCTTCATCTTGCATTCTGGTAGCCGCCGAGTAGTCTGTAGCCAGAGCATAAAGCTTGTAATCATATCTATTCTGGATGGTTGCCAGTATCTCGTTGATTTTCTTATCCATATATCACCTCTTCATAACTTCTTAAACAGCATGTGCTGCGGTTCAAAACCCAGCCGTCGTTGCTCATGCTCATAATATGTGATAATGTGCTCGTCCATCAAAGGACTTGCACTGATACCGCTTTCAGATAAGGAACGGTAGTCCTGCCTTTTATTAAATTCCTTCCAAATCCAATGCGCATAATCAGCGTGGTCGGTGGAAACCTGAATGAAACCGCCCGGTTTGATTATCACAGAGAGCGCATCCAACAAATCTGCCTGCACCAGCCTGCGTTTGAAGTGCTTGCGCTTGGGCCACGGGTCTGGATGCTGGATAAATACTCCCGTTATCGATTTGGCAGGAATCATCTTCTCTATCTTGTTGTCAATCATAAAAGTGGCAAGCCGCACGTTACTATGAGCCGCAACATCCAGTTTACGCAGAATGATATCCACTCTTTTCTGTTTGAGCTCAAACCCGATGAAGTTCCACTGAGGGTGCTTGAGCGCATACTCAGAGATAAATTCACCCTTCCCGCTGCCAATTTCGATATAAACCGGATTGGCATTCTGAAAGATATCCTGCAAAACTAAAGGGTTTTCCGGGTCTATCGTTAGCATGAATTTGTCTATTTTCGCTTGCAACAGCAACGGGTCAATTGTCTTCGTCATCGTCATCCGTATCGGTTTTATCTTTGGGCACATAACGAATGGGGGTTATTGCCTTGCCACTGTCTTCCAGCTTGATGATAATATATTCTGCCAGCGAAAGTCCAAAACCAATAAAGATTAACAGCATCAGCCCGCTCATAAATCTTGATTGCAGAAAAGAGCTGTCTGTCTGTTGCCGGAGTAACAAAAATTGTACCTTGAAAGCCAAAGAGAATCCCGCTGCGCCCAGGACTGAAAAGATAATCAGCCTGGCTTGCCTTATCTTCTTATTCAGAAAGATGTATTTCAAAATCAGCCACATAGCAAAGAAAAACAAGAGCAAAGGCACGATATACAGATAAATCGGTCTGAATACCGTCGGAGTCATCTTCTGCATGGAAATCGAGTAAATCAAAGACATCACTCCCATGGCAATCATTTCATACCATTTATAGCCCTGTCTCATCAGGAAAAACATCAAAGCAACAACCAGGGTCAGCCCGTAATAAATTGCTGCCGGTCCATTCACTTCATTGGAAACCTGACCTGCGGCAGGAAAGAAAAAAGCACCTGCCGAACCGTAGGTGATGAACCCCCCGAAAGTCACTATTACAAGGGGCACAACTATCGAAAGAAACAGCTTTGCCGGTATGTGTTTTGCATCGTTCATTCTAAATATCCTATTTTTTATTTGACGTAATACTCTAAATTCAAACTTAACCTTTACCGTCAGGAAGTCAAGATAAATAGCTTTGAGGAGATTGATAGATGCTTAGTTTCGTTCGTAATCTGCGTGAGAAAATAGCCCGCACCAAGAATTCTTTTGTCGGCAAACTTGCCGAAGCCATCCATCTGCGCGGTAAAGTGGATGAAGAACTGATGGAAGAGCTGGAGGACATTTTGCTCCGCACCGATACCGGCGTGGAAATGACAACTCTGATTATGGACAGGCTCAGAGATGAAATCAAAGTCCACAAAATCTCAGAAGCTGAAGCGGTGCAGGAATCTCTGCAAAAGATTATGAGCGATATTCTGATGGCTGATTATCAGGATGCAACTGATTTCTATACCACTTTCGCTGCCAAACCACAGGTGATTTTCTTCCTTGGTGTAAACGGCGTGGGCAAAACCACTACCATCGGCAAAGTCGCCAGCCGTTTTCGCCAAATGGGCAAATCTGTGCTGGTCATTGCCGGAGACACCTTCAGAGCTGCTGCCATCGAACAATTGGAAATCTGGGCTGACCGCGCCGGAGCGTCCATCATCAAATCCCAGCAAGGCGCAGACCCCGGCTCTGTTGTCTTTGACGGAATTACCGCTGCTGTAGCCAGAAGCACCGACATTGTGTTGATTGACACTGCCGGCAGGCAGCACAACAAAGCAAATCTGATGCAGGAACTCTCCAAAATGATTCGCACTATCAAAAAAGTCATGCCCGAAGCCCCGCATGAAACCCTGCTGGTGCTGGACGCCACGACCGGGCAAAACGCCGTCTCGCAAGCCAAAACCTTTCACGATATTGCCACTCTGACCGGACTGGTCCTGACCAAACTGGACGGAACTGCCAAGGGCGGCATCATTCTCAATATCAAGCATGCGCTCGGTATTCCGGTTAAACTCATCGGACTGGGTGAACAGATAGATGATTTGCAGTCCTTTGACCCCGAAGCCTTTGTCGAGGCTATGTTTACAACCGACAAAACCAACCAGTCAAACGAAGGAAGCCTATAAATACTTCTGTCATTTTAGCCCAGGCAGATTATGCGAAAAGGGTTGCAGGGATTTGGAGTCCATGCTTCCTGGCGTATTTTTAAATGAGAGATAAACTTAGGGAAGCTTGGACTTCATATCCCGTAAAGATGTTTAGTATCAATGAATTGTTCGCTTAATGAAGTCCAGATTGCCATGAGTTTTGGAAGTCAATAAAGTTGACGTTAGGCAATGTGGACTCCATTAAGCTTAGTCTTCGCATGCCTCGCAGACTGGATTCCAGTCCCTTTTAATACCCTTTCAATAACTTCCCTCAATATTAAAATTAAACTGCGTTTTGGAACAAATTATTCATTACAATCCCATTAGTTTTTCAGAAGTGTTATACAGTGTATAAAGGCATAATCAATTGTAGGATAACTGTCCTCAGTTGTCCAAACGGATAGTCAATTGGGGACAATTGACCTACGGTTATCAAGTTTTTATATAAACAAGTAGCCATAGTTGAGCCTTGTGGGGAGGAAGAATGAAACGTTTAGTTTTATTTGGGATTCTTATGTTTGTCTGCCTTGTCTTGCATGCAGCAGGCGTAATTGTAAACAGTGGAACAACCAGCTTTCACATGGCGACCTTACAAAGCTGCGCTTATAATGTGAATGTCGAAAACCAGATAGCAGTGGTGACTGTTACTGAGACATTCAGAAATACTCTCTCGTCCAATATGGCTCCGCGGTATTATTACCCTTTGCCGGAAGGAGCCAGCGCAACACAGCTCAGATGGTGTTCTTTTGGCATGTGGTTTACCGCAATTATCAGTCCCAATCCTCAGAATCCGCCGGGTGGTCCTTCCGATTTGCCTACCTATTTTACAGATTACATGGGTGTTTTCCCCATCATCTTTGATTTTATTACGATATTGGCGCCCAACGATACGCTCATGGTTGAAATGACCTATGTGCAGCTTTTGCCTTATAATCAGGGCAATGTGGATTTGATTCTGAGAAACAATATCACCCCTGTGCAGACAACCGGTTTGCAGTCTCAGTTATTAGACATCAATCTTGTGTCCGACCGCACTATAACAGAGTTTGACCTGCTCAGCCATCCTTCGGCTACAATTGTCAACAATGGTGACACTGCTACAGCTCATTATAGTGCCAATAATTCTTTTGCCTACCTGGATTACCATTTGAGCTATACTCTTTCTTCCGAACAGCTCGGATTGTGGACGATGAGCACTTTCAGGGATTCGGTTCCTGATAATATGGGACACGGTTTCTTTACTTTCATTGCCGAGCCAGACCCCTCGGATAATACGCAAATTATCAATAAGGTCTTTACTTTGATGATAGACCGTTCCGGCAGTATGGGCTATGACAACAAAGTTACGCAGGCAAAGAATGCCGCCACTTATGTGGTAAACCATCTGAATGAAGGCGACATGTTTAACATAGTCATTTTCAATCAGTACAATCAAGCGTTGTGGACTACTCATCAACCGTTTACACCTGCCAATGTGACTACTGCCCTGAATTTCATCAGCGGCATTTCTGCCACAGGCAATACCAATATCGGCGCAGCCTTCAATCTGGCTGTCCCGCAATTCAACAATGCCAATGATGACACAGCCAATATTATCATCTTTTTAACCGATGGACAGCCCACTTCCGGGATTATTGATACCCCGCAGTTAGTTACCTATGTGGACGGTTTGATTGATGCCAATGAAGCGGAGATTTTCCTGTTCAATTTCGGTATTGGCAGTGATGTGAACCAGCAATTGCTTTCTCTGCTGGCAAATCATAACAGCGGAATAGCGACTTTTTTGGGTAATAACGAAGTTTACGCAGCAATCACGGATTTCTATAATCTGATTCGCAACCCCGTGCTGCTAAACCCCACTTTTATTGTAAGCCCGATTGGTTCTGTGTATGAAAACTATCCCAGCGTATTACCCAATCTGTATTTAGGCAAGCAAATGATAGTAAGCGGCAGATATGATTTTCCTCAGACCTCAACCATTACTTTCAGTGGACAGG
>Ga0247841_10002070_pt1 | contig 41639 bp, 42 predicted proteins | sample LaCruzMarch2015__2_FD_192410 | JGI IMG/M metagenome (GOLD analysis project Ga0247841, IMG submission 192410) | Freshwater microbial communities from meromictic Lake La Cruz, Castile-La Mancha, Spain - LaCruzMarch2015_18m | ecosystem: Environmental > Aquatic > Freshwater > Lake | place: Spain...
GTCTTGGAAGTATTCAATGAGTTAGTCCATAAGATACATTATTGGTCAGAAACCAAGTCGAAAAAGGTAACAGACATATTTGAAACCTTATTTAGGAGGCTTTTATATGCCTGATAGCGCTAACTGATATACCAAGTGACTCCGATGACTCTTTCAGTTTTCCTAACCTTCTTCTGACTGTACGCTTGTCCGTAGTCTGAAATACCTTCTTCATCTTAGATTTACGCTCATCAATATCCTTGTCTTCTTTGTATCGCTTCTTTAGCCACCTTGTCACTCCCTGATGATGAAAATGGCATAAGATATGCTTTACTCCATAATCACGAAAGGCTTCCATATGCTGGCTCGCAACCTGACGACTGTTACCTCCGAAGAGCAGTGATAGTTCCCGAAAGGTAAATAAACGTTTTCCTTTATCATTACGAAGCAATCGAAGGAACACCAGAACTGATTTCCTGTTTGATGGGGTGTCTGGTATCCAGTCTGTTGAAAATCCTTGTGAATTCACTTGCCATTTCACTCGAAATGTGTTATCTTTTTCTTGTATTTCCAATACCATAGTTACCTCCTTTATGTTTGTCAATTTGGTAATCTATGGTATTTTTTTCATTTTGGCAAGAGTTTTTTTGTTCTATTCACTACAAATCCTCATTATTATTGAAATCTATTTGCAACGGTCTCGCAGATGTTCATGAGAGAATTAATATTATCACAAAACCGTATGAATCGTTGTTTTACGAGATTATATGTAAAAGCTTTCTCGATTCATTAAAGGGCAAAAAATGATTGAAACGTACCTGCCCAATATGAAAAATGACTCAAGAATCCTTTAATAACGGGATTTTAGAGGAATAAATCATTTTTTCTGATATAATAACTGCTCAATGTAGGTAGAAGAATCAAATTTTCACCTAATGCAACATAGAGGGATTATAAGCTATGAAATTCATTGTAACAATTGATCGGGATGAAGATGGGATGTTTATAGTAGAGTGTCCTTCTATCCCCGGGTGTATTAGTCAAGGTAAAACCGAACGAGAAGCAATCGAGAATATCAAAGATGCAATAAAACAATGCCTTGAAGTTCGTGCTGAAAGGGGGATGCCTCTTACCGTCAGTATGCGTGAAGTAGAGGTGTTAGTTTAATGCCGAAACTTCCAATTCTAAGCGGACGTGAAATTGTAAAAGTATTTGAGCGTTTGGGTTGGGAAGTTGCAAGGCAACGAGGCAGTCATATTATTCTTGTAAAAGAAGGACATGTAGCTACATTATCTGTTCCCAATCATTGTGAGGTTGCAAGAGGAACTTTGAGATCGCTTATTGCTCATGCTGATATAGAAGCTAAAGAATTTATGTTCGCAATGGAATAGAGGAAAGCCAAAGAAATAAATATGATTACTTACAACGAAGCAATACAATATCTTGAAAGCTTTATAGATTACGAGAGAATCGCTGCGCCTTATGACCCATTTGGATGGAAGCTGGATCGTGTCGAACGCCTGCTGGAATCAATAGGCAATCCTCATAAGGACTTGAAAGTTATTCACGTAGCGGGAACTAAGGGGAAAGGCTCTACTTCTGCTATGATCGCCTCTGTTCTTAGAGAAGCTGGATTTAAGGTCGGTCTTTATATCTCTCCACATCTGGTTACATTCAGAGAAAGGATTACTATAAACGGTGAGATGATCTCCAGAGATCAGGTCTGCGAAATGGTGGAGCGCATTAAACCCAACGTAAAGGAATTACTGAAACAAGAAGATTCTATCGGTAAAATATCATTCTTTGATGTATATACTGCACTAGCATTACTTTTCTTCAAATTGGAAAATGTAGATTTTACAGTCCTTGAGGTTGGGATGGGCGGAAGACTGGATGCAACCAACGTGGTTAATCCTCTTATATCTGTAATAACTCAAATAAGCTACGACCATATAGGCGCTCTTGGAAATACTTTAGAGGCTATTGCAAGAGAAAAAGCAGGCATAATCAAGGATAATGGATACGTTGTAACGTCACCTCAAGAACCTGAGGTATTGCAAGTCATAAAGGATACCTGCGCAGAAAAGGTAGCCATGCTATTTGAAGTCGGCAGAGATATTACTTACCAGAAGATAATGGGACGTGAAAATCTTTTTAACGTATCAGGAATACTCAGTAAATATGAGAACTTGCACGTTTCATTGTTAGGCGATCATCAGATAATAAATGCGACTACTGCTATCGGTGCTTTGGAATGTCTGTGGTTTCACGGGATCACTATAATATCACCTGAAAGCATTAAAAATGGGCTTGAGAGCGTCAAATGGAGGGCAAGAGTCGAGGTAATACAGCAAAACCCAATTATTATATTGGACGTTGCTCATAACGCCGCATCAGCAAAGGCTTTACGTGATACCATAGAAGCTAATTTCACGTATGATAAATTGATACTTATATTAGAAGTTTCACAACACAAGGACGTGAAGGGCATGGGGCAATATCTCTGCCCGATGGCTGATATATTCATTTTGACGAAGATGAATAATCCCAGAGCCATGGACCCCGAAGAAATAAAGAAAGAATTGACTGAATTACGAAATGATTTTATAATTACTCAAGACGTAAAATCGGCAATAGATAAAGCCAGAGCTATCGCAGGTAAAGATGACCTAATCTGTGTCACAGGCTCACTTATCCTTGCTGGAGAAGTTATGCGTGTCTTGGATAGTGATTTGCATTTTGATTTGAGTGAAGATTTTGATGAACCACATTTTGTTATACATTCTGAGGGTGAATGATATTCATTATTAATCTTATTGTCAAGGAAACGCAAATGTCATTTGATGAACGTACGAGAATTTTTCTCTATTTACAAAAATTGAATTATGAGCAAACTGAAGTGATTCATAAACTTGTTGATCTTGGCTTGATTGACTCTAAGCAACTTGAAAATTTTATCAATGGAATGGTTAAAGATCGTTTCAAAAAAGGAAAGGCTTTTATTGAATTCGCGTTAAAACTGAATATAAGCTCTCCAGAAGATCAACCCCAAATTATCTCAAGAAATTATTATGGCATGTACCATATTGCTCGTGCAGTTGTTTTCCATACATCACGAATAGATACAAATGATCATGATCTTTTATCTAGGAAATTTACTGAAACAGTAAAGATCGAAAAAACAAAAGCAGAGATGATAGGGGAAAAACTTGAGGAATGGCGTAAAAAAAGAAATAACGTTGATTATGATCCCTATTTACCACATAATATTATTACAATTTGTGAGGAATCAATTGATGATGCCAAAGAGATATTAAAAATATGTTCGAAATATCTTATGGAAAGAGGTGTTGACATTGAAAACGTTTAGTATTCCTGTAACCCCTTCAACTATCAATATAGAAACAAGAATAGATGTTGATTTTAATGAATTACAGCAATATATTATTCAAGAATTTGAGAAGATATTTGGTGAAAGCATAGTGGCAGAGGTAGAAATGGCAAAATATAGTCCGCACACTATTGATGTTACTGTCTATGTGAAGGAAAAAAAAGAGGGTATGTGGCCTTTATGTATAAAGATTGCTGATGAATTTAGAAACCGCGGCATCCGAATTGGTATTCATACAGAACTAGCAAAAGAGGTTTTAAATGAGGTATAGTGAAAGAGCAAGTATGGCTGTTCGTTATGCAAGTCAAGAAGCGGCTCGGCTTGGACATGATCACGTAAGCACAGGGCATATTCTTCTAGGATTGGTCCGTCAAGGAGATGGAGCGGCAATAGACATTCTCAATGATTCCGCTGTTGACTTTGAAAGGTTAAAAAGTGAAGTCGAAGGTATGATAGAGGATAGTGGACGTGGAACTGTTATTGGGAAACTGCAACTCAGTATGAGGGCTAAGGACGTTTTACGATTCGCCGAAGAAGAAAGCCAGAGCATGGGGCATAAATATCTTGGAACTGAGCATATACTGCTTGGGCTTATACGTGAGCAGGAAGGCGTTGCCGCAAAAGCACTGACTAAGCTTGGCGTAGAGATGCAAAGGGCAAGGGCTATCGCCCTGACGGTAGAGGTTCAAGAAGAAGAACCGATTGAGACCATAACGTTCCAAAACGCTGGGATGACTGTATCTGCTTATAATCCAACTGCGACGTATACTGAAACCCATCAACAAAAGGACGTGCTGAATCTGGAAGAAGCAAGTGAGATTCTGAAAATTGACATCGGCGAAATGGACGAGTTGTTGAGGACAGAGAATATTCCAGCCCGAAAGATCAGCGGACAATGGAAATTCAGCCGTAGCGCATTACTCAGATGGCTTGGTGAGGGTAATTCCAAAGATTATATTGAATAACTAACTGTTTGTGGTGAATCACTCTAATCTCCCAAGAGGGAAGATAAAATGGCAATTACAAGGTTTTTTTATATCCCTGTAATCCTTCTAATCTTACTTAATTTTCATTCCGTGTGTTTTCCTGCCGACATAGATATGCAAATAATCTCTGGATTCAATAATTACCATAAGCAGGATCGCTGGCTACCATTGCAGATATCTGGCATGGGGGATGATTTCGATGGTTATGTATCGGTATCTATCCAGAATAATATATACGGAGATCAGCAGATTTATACAGCACCGATCTCGGTTTTCGGAGATACGAAAAAGGTTAAATATCTCTATATTCGTCCAGAAAGGCTTGGTCAAATCTTTAACGTCAAATTAACTGATAAAGATGGTAAAATACTTCTGGAAAAAGAATCACGTCTCACGGTTATACCTTCTGAAAGCACTCTTGTTGTCACAGTTAATCAAAACGAAGATGCACTTAAAAACCTGCCTGTTAATAATATTGATTCGTCCAGAAAAATTTATGTTACCAATGTGTCTGCCGAGAATCTTCCTGATAGATGGAAGGGCTATGATTCGGTAGATACAGTCATATTAGGGAATTTTTCAGTGGATTCTTTATCAGACAGCCAAAAAAATGCTTTGATAGATTGGGTTTGCAGTGGTGGAACTCTGATTACATCTGGTGGTGTTGACTCTCAGAATTTCGTTGGGACATTTATTGAGCCACTATTGCCCGTCAAAATAATTGGTACAAAAATATTAAAAGCAATACCTTCATTATCCCAACGTTTCGGATATGATTTTCCAAATACTACAATGATTGTGGCATTATCGAGTTTGAAAACCGATGGTAAAGCGATTATCACTGAAGATGACGGTCTACCTATAATAGCAGAGAGGAAAGTAGGAGCAGGAAGCATTATATTTCTATGTTTTGATTATGCTGATCCTGCGATCAAATCTTGGGGAGGAAACAGTGAACTCTGGAAAACGATAATTCCAGAAACACAAAAGCCGACTAATGTTAAATATGATAGCGTGTTTCGACTCCTTTCGGCTCAAAGACAGTTGAGTATTCCATCATACAAGTTTATCGGCGGATTTCTATTGCTATATATCCTGTGTCTTGGTATAGTAAGTTATATCTTTTTTGAACGGAAAAAGGGGTTGACTTGGATCATAATAATATTAATTACAACAACTTTCGCCATAGGGGCGATGGGTTTCAGCTATACAACAGGCGAATGGCTTCCAATTATAAATGATCTATCTATTATAGATGTTTATCAGGATACGCCGCGCACACAAATTAGGGGTTACGTCAATATATTTTCATCTGCAAAAACTGATCTTAAACTAGATTTTACTAGAACAGACTCAATTTTTTTTGAAAATCCCGGGATTGAAGGTACAGAGACTTATTGGGGTAATAATTTCAAGCTTGTGCAGGGAGATGTTCCAAAAATCGAAATTTATGGAATGAAAGCATTATCTTCTCATCTTCTTTATGATGAATCCTTTGTTTATTTCAACGACAATGTTTCTGTTAAAAAACAGAATGATGAAAATTTTATGGTTGCTAGCCTTATGACTTACGATTTATTGGATTGTTATCTTTTCTTGGATGGGCGCTACACTAAAATAGGAAGGCTTAGTGCTGATGATCAAATTGATATTAAACTCAATCAAACTTTCTCAGGGAATATTTTTGACAGTTATTCGGTTGAAGATGATACAAAGTCAAGGTTTATCAATGCGATAAAGCCTGTCATAACAGGAAATGCCTTGATCGGTTGGATAGATGGTTCTGCATTAAAAACATCGGCTGGAATGAACGTGGATGGAGGTTACAAGTCATCAGGTATGGCTTTGGTTATTATACATTTTTGAGAGGTATTTAAATGAGTGAGCAAACAGGAACGATATTTGATATAAAGCGTTTTGCTGTGCATGACGGACCCGGCATCAGGACGACTGTTTTTTTCAAGGGCTGTCCGCTTCGGTGTATGTGGTGTCATAATCCAGAGTCCATGAGAATTCAAAGGCAGATCGTCTTTTTTGAGAACAAGTGCATTGGTTGTGGTGAGTGCTTCAAAAGATGCCCTAACGGTGCCGTTGAAGCTACGCCAGAGGGTCGTAAATATTACAAAAGTAAATGTACTCTATGCGGTACTTGTGTAGAATACTGCTATGCAGAGGCGACTGTTATGCAGGGTAAAATAGCAACTGTTGACGAGGTTGTTGACGAAGTCAAGAAAGATATACCTTTCTACGAAAACTCAAACGGAGGCGTGACGTTATCAGGTGGCGAGCCTACAATGCAACCAGAATTCTGTATCGCCGTACTTGAAGCCAGCAAAAAAGCCAATATGCACACAGCACTTGATACGTCTGGATATACAAAGACTGAGGTTCTGAAAGAAATCCTGAAATACGTTGATCTCGTTCTCTATGACGTCAAACTTATGGATCCGCAAGAACATAAGAAATATACAGGGGTATCTAACGAGCTTATAATCTCGAACCTTATGGAGATTGATTCGCTAGAGATTCCCATAGAGATACGTATTCCAACTATACCGGAGATAAACGACACTGAAGATAACCTTTCCGAAGTATGCAAGCTTGTAAACCGTGTTAAAAGTGTAGAAAGAATAAGACTTCTTCCATATCACAGGCTTGGTGAAGGCAAATATTCACGTCTTGAAATGGAATACAAACTCAAGGAGCTTGAAACGCCGAACAAAGCGAAGATGGAGGAACTGGTACAGTTCATAAAGCCAAACCTTACAAGGGATATTCCAGTATCTTCGGGATAAGGCTTATATTTGTAAAATTTATTTTTGTATAGGAAATTATATTTTTTTTGCTTCCAAGGTAGGGCTGGAATAACCCAAGTAAATTAGCCCTTCCGATAACTGTTTAACCTTTATTATAGACGTAAAATTATTTTTGTTCTATAATTATGAGAGAGTTTTTTTTTGTGCGAAAGACTTCGGTAGTTCTTGCAAAAATATGCAAGTAGATCAATACTGAAACTTAACGGGAGGTTACGTGATGAGATTCAAATATCTTGCATTGGTATGTATAGTATTAATCACAGCTAGTTTTATGGTGGGATGTGCCAGTGTGGGCGGCGGTCAGGTCTCAGGAGTAAACTGGGCGTCTGCAAAAAATGGTGGGCGTATTTCTGCGTTCACAGAAGAGTCAGAGCATCCAGCATCTACTCTTATCAACGGCGTTACATTATCAGAAGGATGGGATCAGGGCGAGGGATGGCAAGCACCGATAACGGCAAGTCAAACAAAAACAGTCAGAGAGCAAAGAGATGAAATGGAAAAAAATTGGGTTGAAGTCGAACTCTCTCAGCCTGTAATTGTGAATGAGGTTAGAGTATATACTGTTGATTCCCAGAAATATCCAGCCCTTAAGTTCGGTGTTGGCGATATATTGGTTCAATACCAGATGACAACTGCCAGCAAGGAATTATTATGGGCTAACGTGAAAAGACCCGGAAAAGGGCTTGGCGATCAGGGCGACGTGATAAAAGGTAACATTAAAGGTGTTATAAATGCCAGATTTGAGCCCGTCTCTACTCAAAAAATAAGAGTGCTTATATATTCAACTAATGACTTAAAAATGGGTGAAGATGGAAAGACACGAGAAGGAAATATAAGGCTTACAGAGATCGAAGTTTATGGTTCTGGAAAACAAAAAGCTAGAAATGAGATTGATGATCTGTTCCAGAGCAAATAGCAAATTAATCGCTTATAGAAAGGATTGGCGCCAAATGAGCATATTAAAACCTGAGAGGATGGAAAGCCTCACAAAAGAACGTAAAGAATCTATTATGCGAAGGTCAATGGAAGACATATCTTCTGTTTATCTTGAAGTCAGAGATATAGTTCAAGACATTCAGAATCGCGGTGATATTGTCTCAGTAGAGCATTATGCAAAATTTAAGCAAGACATCACTCCAGAAGATATTGTCGTAACGAGAGATGAAATAGAGAATGCCTACAAAATTATTGATGGCAATGTAATCAAGGAACTGAAGACTGCCGCAAAGAATATCGAAAAGTTCCATAAGGCACAGCTTGATCGTGAGATGTGGGCTATGGAGATAAGTGAAGGCATACTCGCTGGAAGGCTTACACGTCCTATGGATGCCATTGGCGCCTACGTTCCAGGAAGAAAAGCGGCATATCCGTCAAGCGTTTTGATGACCATAATACCAGCAAAGGTGGCAGGGGTAAAGACTGTGGTAGTCTGTACGCCTCCTGATCAAGGTATGGTGGTAACAGAGTCAACGCTTGTTGCGTCTGATATAGCAGGTGCAGATTATGTATTCAAAATCGGTGGACCATGGGCTGTAGCAAGCATGGCTTTTGGGACTAAGAAAGTTCCTAAAGTTGATAAGATAGTCGGTCCAGGGAATAAATATGTCACAGCGGCAAAGATGCTAGTTTTTGGGACTGTTGACATAGATTCTCCCGCAGGACCTAGCGAAGTTCTCATTCTGGCTGATGAAACTGCCGATCCAAGATTATTGGCTATTGACCTTATGTCACAGGTTGAGCATGACGAGGACGCCGCTGGAGTGTTGGTCTGTACTTCACTTCAAGTAGCAGAAAAAGTCTGCGAAATAGTTGAAAATGAGATCGAAAATGTGCCAAGAAAAGACATAATTAAATCTGCACTTATCAAACATTCGGCAGTAATAGTTACAGAAAGTATGGATGATGCGATAGATTTTACGAATGAATATGCAACTGAGCATCTTCAAATAATGACAGCGGAACCATTTGCTATATTGCCAAAGATTAGACACGCTGGATCAATATTCATGGGACCTTATGCTCCTGTGCCTGTTGGTGATTATGCTTCCGGGACAAACCACGTTCTGCCTACCGGTCAATGTGCAAAGATGTTTAGCGGGTTATCTGTTGACGACTTCATAAAGAAACCGACTTTCCAGTATCTAACTAAGAAGGGATTGAGTCAGCTTAAAGATACGGTTATAACACTCGCTGAGTCTGAAGGGTTATTTATGCACGCCCGTGCAATAAGAGAGCGTTTTAAGGAATAATAAAATGAATATGACGGATATAATATCAAAACAACGAGCGCCAAGAAATAGAACAATCATACTTACAAGTGATGAAATCTCAAAGTATAAAAATAATCTAATCAAGCTCCCAAAGCCTGTAACTGTTGATGAAATTACAAATAAAACTATTCATCAAGATATATTTGAGGCACTAGATTTACTGCCAAGTAATTTTGTTGATTTGGTATTTGTAGATCCTCCTTATAATCTAAACAAAACGTTCAATCTTACTTCATTTAGGGAAATGGAGTCTGAAAAATACGAACAGTGGCTTGACTCTTGGGTTACAAAGCTATTACGAATTTTGAAGTCAAGTGCTTCTGTTTATATTTGTGGAGATTGGAAATCATCGGGGGCAATTCTTAACGTTGCAAAAAAATATTTTCAAATTCAAAACCGCATAACATTCGAAAGAGAAAAAGGACGGGGCGCAAAATCAAATTGGAAAAATTGCTCTGAAGATATTTGGTTTTGCACAATGTCCAATAATTATTATTTTGATGTTGATGCTGTAAAGATAAAGCGTAAAGTGATTGCACCATACAAAGACGAAGACGGAAAACCTAAGGATTGGGAAGATGGATGCGATGGAAAATATAGAATTACACATCCCTCGAATATCTGGACCGATATAACAATTCCGTTTTGGTCTATGCCTGAAAATACCGATCACCCAACACAAAAACCTGAAAAATTAGTGGCAAAGGTAATTCTTGCAAGTTCAAAACCAAACGACATTGTTTTCGACCCATTTCTTGGGTCAGGTACAACATCTGTTGTTGCAAAAAAATTAGGTCGCAAATATGTTGGCATAGAATTAGATGAGACATATTGTATTCTTGCCGAAAGACGACTTGTCATGGCAGACAAGGACAAAACTATTCAAGGATATTCGGGCGGTGTATTTTGGGAAAGAAATAGCCTCAATAAACAGAATAACGGAAATGGAAAAAAACAAGTTGTAGAGGAAAACTTGTTTCATAGTAAATTACTAGATAAAGAAGAAAGTAATGTTTTTTTGAAAAAATTGATAGAATTATGAAGAATTTACCGTCAAATCGAGTGCAATTCGGAGTTCAACGCTGGATGATGAACTCTGATAAAAAGGACACATAAAAAAGTAGAATGGGCATTGCTACCAAAATTACTAATTTTAGGATGAGATTAAAATGAAGTTTATAAATGTAAGTGATCTTCGTAATAATACAGCAGAAGTACTAAAAACGGCACAGGAAAGGGATATTATAGTAATCTCTCGAAATAAGCCCATTGCCATTATCAGGCATTTTGATGAGGATGAACTTGAGGATTATGTACTAATGAATCATCCAGATTTCCTTGCACAGATGGAAAAGGCATATCAGGATTCTCAAGCTGGAAAAACCATAGATATCAATGATTACATAATGTCATTAGATGAAGAGAATAAATAATAATGCAGTTTGAGGTTAAACTTCCAGATATTGTAATAGATGAATTATCACATTTTCCTCATGATGTTAGGAAACGCATAGCTAATTCTATAAAATCGTTGGAAAATTTTCCTTTTCCACATGGCAATACGATTCGCAAAATTCATGGTACAAATAAACCGATATACCGACTTAGAGTTGGGGATTATCGTGTTATATATAATATTGACATGAATAAAAGACAGATTTTAGTTCTAACGGTGGTACATCGCCAAAGACTTGAGCAAGCTCTAAGAACAATTCTGTAATAAAAGTGAAAGAAGGATGAATTACTGTGCTTCAAACTTCAAGAAAACCTAAACAATTGAAAAAACCAACGATAGAGATCGTAAAGCTGTTTCCAGAGCAAGGCGAATGGACAGAGGCTGATTACTTCAATCTGCCTGAAACAAACCATTTTGTGGAATTATCCGATGGAAAACTGGAGATTCCTGATATGCCAGGAACAACGCATCAGAAAATTGTATTTAAGCTGGCTAAAATTATTGATGAATTTGTATCAAAAAATTCACTTGGCGAAATCGGATTAGCACCTCTACCAACGAGATTGTGGGAGGGAAAAGTCAGGGAACCAGATATTATATTTATGAGTTCTGCCCACACCGACAGAATTAACGAAGATTTCTGGGGGGTGCCTGATTTAGTAATTGAAGTGTTATCTAAAAGCACTACCCATGTTGACAGAAACAAAAAAAATGTTGAATACGCCAATGCAGGAATTCCAGAGCATTGGATAGTGGATACAATACAAAAAATTGTTGAAGTCTTTGTATTGGATAGAGATACTTATATACTATTTGGCAAATGGGGAATGGGTGAGATTATCCATTCCAAAATTTTAGCTGATTTCGAGATTAACATAGATAGTATCTTTAATTAACGAAATAGAGAACATTGTTTATTAACGTGAAAGGAGCTTATTATGAAAATAGGATGCCAGATCGGTGTTTGGGGTGGTAGCGTTGAGGATGCCATAAGAGGTATGGGATATGCAGGGATCGCTGGAATAGAGGTATTCACAGGTCATCTTGTGCCATATTTTTGTATGGAAAGAGATGCAAAAGACTTCCTTGCACAGAATAAAGTTGAGCCTGCTGGCGCGTATTTCAACAGCGATAAATTCATATCTCCCGCAGATCAAGACGCTGTTGTATCAGAAGCAATATCAGCCGCAAAATTTCTCGGTAAGATAGGCACGCCGTTTATCATACTCAATGGCGGAGTAAGCAAGAATCAAAAACCAGACGGATTCAGTGAGGATGATTTCAAACAATTGGCTAAGACTATGAACGCCATAGGCAAAGCAGTTATTGATCATGGCGTTAGGACTGTTATGCACCCTCACGTTGGCTGTATGATTGAGACTCCGAATGATGTGGATAGATTGCTCAAATATCTGGACACTTCACTGATTGGATTATGCGTACACGCAGCGCATCAAGTTATAGCAGATGCGGATCCTTATGAAATATACGAGAAACATGCTAAGTTAGTTAAATATGCGCATATCGGTGAGATCACCGCAGATAAAAAAGGCGCAATGCTCGGAGAAGGCATGCTTGACCAAAAGCGTCTTATGAAGGCTTTGCTTGATGCTGGATTCGATGGCTGGATCATTGTTGAATCTTCTAAGGATGGCGTTTCTCCCAGAGATTATTTAATACATGCAAAAAAGTATATTGAGGGAGAACTGCTGAAATAATCAAAAACTGTTGCAATATTCTATGAATTATGCTAAATTATTAAAAGAATGAATTTAGCACAAAGCAAATACATAGTTCAAGATGTAGGGTGCTTTGAGTTTTGATTGTATATCTTTAACTCTGTTATATAAGCAAGTTTAAGAAATGATGTTAAATTTTTAAGAATAGAACGCGGATGACGCGGATTAAACGGATTTTCGCGGATTTTTCTTTATTTATTTCGATCCGCGAAAATCCGCCAGATCCGCGTTTATCCGCGTTCTATTTCCTAAAGTTTAAAAAGGTTTATTAAAGTCGCTTATGTAGAGTTTTTTGTTTGTAACACAAGATTTGTAACACAAGAAAGGAGTTGCATAATGGCAAAACCGAAACTTTCAATAGGTAGCTGGGCATATACTTTTGGACCTTATACAGATCATCCGATCCCGTTTGATGAGGTGTGTAAAAAACTAGGTGAGTTGAAATTTGATGGTGTTGAGGTCGGTGCATTCAAACCACACGTACATCCAGATGATTATCCAATGAAAAAGGATAGAGATGCTGTAAAAGCTCTTATCGCCAGTAACGGATTAGGAATATCTGGTATTGCCGCTGACTTTTGGGCATCAACTGCTGTTCCCGGCTCAGATGAAGCAGAAGATAGTGACGTATACTTCAAATTATTTAAGAGAAACCTTCAACTCTGTCTTGATCTAGGGGCAAAAATGATCCGTGTAGATACTGTTTCCCCTCCAGATAAGGGCGTTCCCGGTGTTGACCCGAAAGTCGTCTGGAATCGTATCGCAAAACTGTGGAACAGATGCGCTCAGGAAGCTCAAGAGGTCGGAGTCCTTGTCGCATGGGAATTTGAACCGGGATTTATATATAACAAACCCAGCGAAGTCGTCGGTATGGTAGAAGCAGTCAATCATCCAAACTTCAAAATAATGTTCGATACGAGTCATGCTTATATGTGCAGTGTATTGGGTGCAAGACAAAGTGGAGCAAAAGAGATTTTGAAAGGCGGAGTTGTTGAATTTGCTGGCATGCTGAAAGGCAAGATCGGTCATCTTCACCTCATTGATTCTGATGGAACATTACATGGCGACGAAACAAGCACGCATCGCCCATTCGGTGAGGGATTTGTAAACTTTGACGAAGCTCTCGCCGCTATTTATGAAGCAGGCTTTAAAGGCGAATGGTGGACGATTGACCTCTGTTTCTGGCCCGGAGCATGGGAAGTTACTGAAAATGCAAAGAAATTTCTTGAACCTTTTATGGCAAAATATGCAAAGTAAAAATCAACCAAGAATTTTTTAACCACCAAGACACCAAGACGCAAAGAATATAAGTAACGTGTAACGAGCAAAAGACAATAAACTTGGCAAACCCGTCACGCGTTATCTGTCACTCGTCACTATTTCTTTGTGTCTTAGTGTTTAAAGATTTATATAAACTCACTTAACAGTAGGAGGGAAAGTAATGACTGGGAAAATGAAGGCTCAGGTTTTCTATGAACCTCTCAAAATGAAATTGGAAGAGATTGATATTCCAAAAATGGCAGATGATCAGGTGCTTGTAAAAGTAAAAGCCTGCGGTATCTGCGGTTCAGATATAGCTTATTATTATGGCGATAGCCCATTGGAAACACCAGACGGAAAAGGTCCATTGGTACTTGGACACGAATTCTCTGCCGAAGTAGTTGAAGTCGGCGCATTACCAACAAAACTTGGTTTATTCAAGCCGGGTGATAGAGTCGTTCTTGATCCTGTTCAATATTGTAATGCTTGCGAAATCTGCAAGCGTGGTTATGTCAATCTTTGTGAGAAAAAGACTGTTCTTGGCGTATCAACAAATGGTGGATTTGCGGAATATTGCGTATCGCATTACACCGGTCTGCATAAACTTCCTGATAATGTATCTTTTGAGCATGGCGCTTTAGCAGAACCTCTGGCAGATGCTATCTATGCACTTAGAAAAGCTCAAGTTGCACTAGGAGATTTCGTTGTCGTTATCGGTCCCGGTGCTATTGGTCTGATGATGGTTCAGTTGCTCAAGTCAAGCGGTGCAGGAAAGGTTGCTCTCATTGGAACAAGAGATTACAGATTAGAAACCGGCAAGGAAATGGGAGCGGATGTGCTTATCAATACAAAGGAAAAGGATTCTCCATATTATACTGCTGATCTAAAGAAAACGATCGGTGATCTTACTGATGGCAAATTTGCTGATGTAGTTATGACTCCTACCGGCTCAGTTCCTGCTATGGAATCCGCTTTTACAATATCAGGCAGAAGGGCTAGAATAGTGTTCTTTGGTCTGCCCGGTGCAAATGATTTCATCAAAATACCCGCATTGGATACTATATTCTGGGACAAAACCATACTGTTCTCATGGCTTGCTCCGCTTACATGGCCAACCGCTATGCAGGCACTCGGCAATAAGCTTGTGGATGTTGCCCCGTTGATCACACACTCCATGAAACTTGCAGACCTCGTGCAAGGTATCGCTGACGTAAAAAGCCGAAGCGGTGATGTATTGAAAGCCGTTGTGACGATATAATCAATTAAGATGATGTAGAGGCAGGTTTTAAACTTGCCTCTACATATCAAATTAGAGTTATGTATATGAGTTACGCAGCATTATTGTGTCCATTATTTGTATCGTTTCTCAAAGTTTGCGTAACTACTATAATTCGTAATTAAATTTTTTGGAACACAACCGATTTATGAAACGAAGCGACCTAAATAAAATCTATAAAGACATAACTGTGTGTGATGCACATTGCGATACCGTTGACAAACTGATAAAAGGCGTTGATCTTGGCACAAAGTCACCAAAAGGACAAGTTGATATTCCCCGCTTGATTGAAGGGGGTGTTGAATTGCAGGTATTTGCATGTTGTATTGACAAATCGGGAAAATCACCTGAATTTTATTCACAATTGGCAAAGAAAAAGCTCAATACGCTCCATCAGCAATTCAATAAACACTCAAAATCCATTGAATTGGCTTTGAGATTAGGTGACGTCCATAGAATTAATCAAAAAGGAAAAATCACCACAATACTTGACATAGAAGGTGGTCAAGCTATCGAGAATGATATTAGCAAACTTTATACTTTCTATAATCAAGGCGTACGTATCATGACTCTTACTTGGAAAAGCACCGAATGGGCAGATGCGTCTCAAGAAAAAATGAAGCATAAAGGTCTCACTGATTTTGGAAAAAGCGTGGTAAAAGAGATGAATAAGTTAGGAATGATTATTGATGTATCCCATTCTGCTGACAAAACGGTTGTAGATGTATTGAAAACTAGCAATGATCCTATCATCGCATCACATTCCTGTGCAAAGGCTATATGCGATCATCCTCGAAATCTTAGTGACAAACTTATAAAGGACATAGCAAATTCAGGGGGAGTTATTTGTGTTAATTTCTATGCACTTCATCTTGACCAGAAATTCAAAAACGAATATGATAAGAAGAAAAATCCTGAACCGCCATCTTTCACCAAAGTAATAGACCATATAGAACACGTAATTAAAGTAGGCGGGATTGATGCTGTTGGATTGGGATCAGACTTCGATGGTAGGATCGTTCCTCCAAAAGGTCTTGAGGATGTATCAAAAATGCCAAAGATTACCGAAGCTCTTATTGCAAGGGGGTATCTCGAAGAGGAGATCGTGAAAATTATGGGAGGAAATTTCCTGAGAGTTTTCGGACAAGTTTGTGGGATATAGGACAAAGCTGTGAATGCCTATATTTCTGACTCTCCTTTCGTTTTTTTGTGTATATAAAAGGATGTCATTGGATCCCTTTTTTGTCAATATTTATCTCTACGTTTTACTGCACGGCACCCATCTTTCTTCTCTCTATTGTTTAATTCTAAATGGCTATATTCTCTATTTATTGCGATTTTTCTGACGGTCTCTGGGAAAATCTGTCTGCCTCTTCCGGAGTGTGGATGATATGTGGAGTGATAAAAACCATCAATTCAGTCTTTTCTGGTGTAGTCTCCTTTCGTTGAAAAAACCTCCCAATAAGTGGAATCGAACTTAAAATCGGCACTTTATTTATTGTCTCTGTTTTGTTATCTTGTATAATTCCACCGATAATCATTGTTTGATTATCTTTCACTGTTACTGATGCGGTTGCCTCTCGTTTAGCGATAACAGGAGCATTAAAAAGGGTAAATTCAATCAAGTTATTTATCTGCTGGTTTATCGCCATAGTAACCGTTTCAGATTTGTTAATCCTTGGTGTAACGGTTAAAATAACTCCTACATCTTGATATTCGTAGCTGGTTAGAATACCGCCTGTTGTTGTTTGCTGAGTACTACTAAGATAAGGAACTGACTGACCAATGTTAATGATAGCTTGGTGGTTATTCTGAGTTAGAATTCTAGGCGTTGAACGAATATTAACTTTTGTCTGTTTCTCAAGGCTTAAAAGTAGCGCCTGAAGTGTGTTACTGACGATGCCATACTTCAAACCATAAACTTCATCAACAAGACCAAATTCAGTAGAGCCGCTTTGTTGATAGTTCTTACCATCCACGTTTGTTGTCTTGTCCAACTTCCATTCAATCCCGAATTTGGTGTCTTCATTTAGTGTAACTTCAACAATCTCAACTTCTATCAATACCTGCGGTAGCATAACATCCAGTTCTTTTATGATCCCCTTCAGCGCTTCGAAATTTCTCTTATAAGTAGTTATAGCCAATGAATTTGTTGTTGATTCGGCTACGATTTTTACGTTACCAGTTAGTCCACGGGCTGTTGCGACTGTTGTTGCCGAAGTTCCCATGACTCCGCCTGATGTGCTGGAGAAAGAAGACCTACCTCTCTGTTGTTCAAAGGCGGTTGTCTGGAACAACGAATTTAGCACTGTTGCCATATTTGTCGCTTCAGCATTTTCCAGTGAAAATATCATTGTGGTTTGCTCGTATTCAGACACGTCTTGATCAAGCTGTTTGATAAGTGTAGCAATACTGTCCATTTGCACCGAAGTAGTAGTAACTATCAGTGAGTTAGTACGTTGTTCTCCTACCACACGGACTTCAGGCAAACCCAATACACCTGTACCTGTACTAGACGCTTGATTTTGACCTCCTCCACCGGGGAATCCGCCTCCTCCAAAGCCTTGACGATTAAATATAGACTGCGTAGAAGAGGTTCGACTTGTTGATGATGTGCTACTAAAAGCATTGTTAATCTCTTCCGCCATAGTAGTTGCATCTGCATGTTCTAAAGTAAATATTCTCGTTTCTGCTTGTGCTGATGTTTGCACATCCAGTTTTGCAACAACCTCTTTTATAAGACTTAAATTACTCGGACTAGCTGAAACTACAAGAGAATTAGTCGTTTTATCAGAAGAAACTTTCACATCACCCATTATCTGAAGTCTTTGGCTTTCTTCAGTAGTTGATGATTGAGCTTGATCGCCTTGTTGATCGGGTCCGAAATTAGGTCCTCCAGGGAACCCTCCTCTAGCACGTCTGGCATTATTAACATTTTGCTGGTCAGTTGTAGTTCCTGTTGATTTCTCAAACATTTTCGTAATTACCGTTGCTAGTGTTTCCGCATCCCTGTATTTCAAAAAGAAAACCTCGATTTTAATCAAGTCAGACATGGGGATGTCCAGTGCTTTTATTATCTGGGCAAAGCGATTGATGTTGGCAGAAGTTGCTGTGATGATCAGGGTATTACTCTGGGTGTGCGCCATCATAACGCCGTATTTTGGAACCAAATCTTTCAGTTCTTTTACAACCTGTCCTACGCTAGTATATGAAAGCGGCATGATCTGAGTCACAATAGTATCTGTCTGTCCAATTTCCGCTGGATCGCTACCTGTTTTTATTTCCATATTCTCCTGTTTGGCGTTTTCCAGGGGAACTACCTTTATAACTTTGCCGTTAATGATCATTGCATAGCCTTTGATAGTTAGAATTGAATTCAGAACAGACAAAGCCTCATCAACTGGAACGTCTTTTTGACTGATTACAGTGATGCGGACTTTGATGTCAGAGTCTTTAATAATAGTGTAGCCTGTTGCCCGTGAAAAAAAGTCTAGCACATAGTCTAGTTCAGCTTCTCGGAAACTCATGGAGATTAACTGATCATGATTATTATTTTGCTTAGTCTCTTGAGCATATACAGGATTGGATATAATAAAGACTATCAATGATATGAGTAATATAATTATTGTTAAATTTTTATGCTTATACTTCATTGCTTTTCTAACTCCTTTTTACGTCGGGCTTTCATCTGTTCGATTAGACTTAGATTGGCAGAACTGCTGTTTATTGAAGCAGTTTCTTCAGTTTTGCTATCAGAAGTTTTTGCGACTATTTGGTTATTTAAAGGTTCAGATGTAGAGATTTGTCCACTTGTGTTGTAATAAAACGCTGAACCTATTGGGGTTGTGAATTTTGAGTTTCCGTTATTTAGAACTATATTCTCCTCAGTAATTGATTCTACTGTATAATCTTTGAGCTTGTCACCTTTCTTGAGATAGTAGGCTTTATTTTTTGAAAAATCTTCAACGATTGCAGAATCTTCTGATTCCAATTGAACAACACCTGTAAAGGTTAATTTATATAGAGGATCAAGAGGCGCCTGTTTTTTTTCTACTTGAGATGTCTGTTGGGGTATTGTTGCTACAGTTAAAGCCCTTTGTCCGCCTAAAGGATCAAACAGGTCTTTTTGGACTATTATCTGATAATCAGATAGCGACCTGTGAGGATCATTAAAAGATACTAATTTTGCAGTTTTCATAGATGATGTTGATTCAGTATTTTGAGTCACAATTGATGGTTGACTATTCAAGGCATATTTACCTAATAGCACACCGGGACCAATCAAAGCAACAATAAATAATATAATTGCAATACTAGGAATACGTTTTTTACCCTTCATTTGTTATCATCCTATCACAAAAACGTGGCATAGAGACATGAATTGAATCTTTTGCCCATGTCTCTATGCCTATCTATGACAATTATTGACCTGGACCTGGAGGGGGTTGATTGCCTCCTTGATTCCCTTGATTTCCAGCACCTCTGTTACCACCGGGTCCGCCGGGACCGCCAAATCCGCCGAAACTAGAACTATCGCTATTGATGATTCCTGAAACAGTTAAAAGAGCTTCTTGCTCAGGAGTTAAAAGCTCGATAAGTTCTTTCTCCGATGCTTCAGATTTTTTCTTATTATCTTCTCGTTTAGCTTTGATCTCTGCTAGTTTAGCTTTGATTTGCTCAGTCTTTTTTGTAGCCTCAATATCTTTTGCTGTCATAACTGTACGCAGAGAATTAACCAGTTCTCGATTTGCTTGGCTTTGAGTCATGCGTGCTCGTATAATTTTTTCTATCATAGGTTTTATAACCGAAGACTCCTCATCCGAAAGCTTCACCGAAGAATCAGCATCTGAAGGCTTCAACTGCTCCATAATTCGATCAAGCATTTGCTTAATCATTGCCTCCGGGTCCATTTGAGTCCTTTGCTGTTGACCTTGACGATTCTGCCGATTAGCATTGCCCTGCCCTTGTTGTGCTGAGTCTTGCTGTGCTGAAACAATACCCAAAGTTGATATTGTTAAACCTACAACCAATACAAACACCAGAGAGTAAATTAATTTTCGCATTGTTACAATCTCCTTTCTTTTAATGTAGTTGAATATTGTAGATTGGGTTATCTTCTGATATTCTGATTATTATCGCAATAAAGTTATATTTTATAATCTCTCTCATTAAATAAACCCAACCTACGCTCATGTAATTGAAAACTTATAGTTTATGCTCCTAGCTCTCACCATCTTATGCACTATTAGACGGAATGTATGCAGAAAAGTTCGGATTCTTATTAGCTTAACCCATATTATTATCTTTCCGAGTAAAATTAGATTAATTTTACATTTGATACTGAATAAAATTCATGTTATGATTAGTGGAAGCGAGTTTTATTGCAAAAGATAACAGATTTATTAAAACTGCTAAAAGACTAAATGGAAAGTAAATTATGAAAGAAAAAGTCGAAAAATTCAAAGAAAATTTTCTGAGAGTTAAAGAGGAAATTAGCAAAGTCATAGTTGGTCAGCAGGATATTATTGAAGGTGTATTGCTATGTCTGTTTGCAAATGGGCATGTATTACTCGAAGGTCTGCCCGGTCTTGGGAAAACACTAATGGTTCGGACTATGAGCGACGCACTTGATCTATCATTCTCAAGGATCCAGTTTACACCTGACCTTATGCCTGCGGATATTATAGGCACTAATATAGTCGCTGAAAACGAGCATGGCAGAAAGGAATTCCAGTTTCAAAAGGGACCTATATTTGCCAATGTAGTTCTTGCTGACGAGATCAACAGAGCAACGCCAAAAACTCAATCCGCCATGCTCGAAGCGATGCAGGAACATACTGTGAGTGTTGCCGGGACAACTCACGTCTTACAAGAGCCTTTTCTCGTCCTTGCTACACAGAATCCTATCGAGATGGAGGGAACTTTCCCACTTCCCGAAGCACAATTGGATAGATTTCTATTCAAACTCAAAGTATTATATCCTTCTCCTGATGAGCTTTCTATAATATTAGAAAGGACTACAATAAACGAAATCCCAAAAGCCGGAAAAATACTTGATACGAAACAAGTAACAGAGATGAGATGGCTGATCCGTGAGGTGACGCTGGCTTCACACGTTAGAGAACACGCAGTTAAACTTATCTTCGCAACACATCCTGATTCTGATACATCACCTGATATAGTAAAAAAATACGTGCGATACGGTTCAAGCCCAAGAGGGGCGCAGGCATTAATACTTGGGTCTAAGGTCAGAGCATTACTGGATGGTAGATACAACGTAGCCGTTGAGGATATAGATGTTGTTGCTTATCCTGCACTAAGGCACAGGATGATACTAAATTTTGAAGGTGAAGCAGAAGGGATCGATACTGATGAAATCATCAAGACCATTTTAGGCACTTTTTAATCAGAAAATTAACCACAGATGAACACAGATACACACAGATTTGAGAAGATATAGGATGCTGGACACTATTACTGATCACTGATTACTATCTTGTATCATGAATCCTGCATCTTTTCTTCTATCTGTGTTCATCTGTGGTTTCATAATGAATTGTTACCTAAATCCGTTTAGAAAGTGAACCATGCCTTTTTAATAAAGAAAAAAAATGTCACAAACCAATAAAATGCTTATAGACTCCGATCTCATGAAAATGCTTGATCGGCTTAGTATAGTATCAAGAAAACTTTTTTCTGGAGCGATGAAGGGAAAGCGTCGAAGCGTTAAGCGTGGTAATAGCGTCGAATTTGCAGATTATCGTGATTATCAGCCCGGTGACGACTTTAGGTTCATTGACTGGAATATATATGCCCGCCTGGATAGACTTTTTCTCAAGACATTTGTGGAAGAAGAAAACATATACATTCATATTCTACTTGATGTCAGCCCATCCATGAGTTTTGGAACGCCATCTAAACTTGATTATGGCAAAAAGATAGCTTCAGCACTAGGATATATTGGTCTTGTTGACCTTGATATGGTGGTTCTGACGGTTTTTTCTGAAAGCTTGAATGGTCTGCGCCCAATGCGTGGTAAAGATCGGATATTTACTATTATGAACTTTCTTGAGAATATATCTATTTCAAAAGAAACAGGAAAATCAGCCAGTTCACTGATGGACTCGTGTCTTAATAGGTATGCAATTAAAACGCCACATCGAGGGGTTGCGATAATTATATCAGATTTTCTCGTTCCTCAGAATATTTATGAAGGGGCTTTGAAAGCTCTGTTGTATAAGAATTTTGATGTCAGAGTGATTCAAGTTCTTAGCAATGAGGAGCTTCAACCCTCGTTGTCAGGGGAGTTGAAGCTCCAGGATTCGGAATCAGGCGAGACAAAGGAGGTCACTATCACAGATCGCTTAATGGTGGGATACCAAAAAAGACTAACTGCGTTCTGCCGCAACCTCGAAGAGTTCTGCACAAGGAACGACATTTCATATCTACGTGTCAATACAAGCCTTCCATTTGAAGACCTTATTTTAAAAGAATTTCGTAAAGAGCATATACTAATCTAAAAATCAAATCTCTGTAACGTTTACAAGGCTATCAACCCCGGAAGTATGACATAAAGAAATATATGCCTTTGCATCTGCAATTTCCTCTTGAGTTGAACCATTCTTCATCATACGACAAGCTGTATTTGCCATTGTTACATAGCAAATTGCCGCAAATGAATCTTCAGCGATTCCACCATTACCAATATCCTCTTTAAGATTTTCCATACATTTACTCAGATTCATCATTTTCCTCCCTATATACACTAAAATTCGTATTTGAATAACGCTAAATAAGCAAAAAAGTCGTACCAATTTTTATTATGCTTGCAGAATCTATGCCAAAACTAAGTATTCAGTAATTTTTAGACTGAATGGTTATAATGTGTGAATAAAAAAGCGTCAGACAAAATGAAGAATTCAATTTATAGACGTTTCCAATAATACTTCGTTACAAAATATGCGTATCATAATGCAACATGAATCAATTTTATACTATATATCGTATATTATACAATAGTAACAGTATAAGATAATTAATATATTTTGTCAAGAGTATGTTTTTCAGGAGAGACTGTTTTAATTTAGTGGGTAATCAAGAGAGGTTAATTCCTTTAACACCTGAACTCAAGGTCTGGAAGGGAAGATATATGCTATCGGTGGAGAAGATGATGGCAATATAGAACTATCCACTGTAGAGGAATATGATTCAGTTAAAGACACATGGACAAATAAAGCTAACATGCCAACTGCAAGATATTGGGTTTCAACAGCAGTGGTTGATGGAATCATATATGTTATTGGTGGTGCAATAGGAGCACGTTTCTGTTCTATTGTGGAAGCATATAATCCTGTAACTAATCAATGGAGTCGCAAGACCAGTCTTCCATTGTCTGGTTATTGTTTGTCTGCTGTTATTGATGGGAAGATTTATACAATGGGGTGGATGGATAATAATACGAGTTTTTCAGTTATGCAGAAAAGAGGTGACACTTTATTAAGGATTTGATACAATATTACTATCAGTTATCAAGAACATCTAAACATAGGAGTCAGTGACGATAATACCTATTGTATCTATACCACCAAGTATCGCTAATGGCTTAAAACACTATAAAGACTTATTTCCTCGTTGTGAAACGTTCCAACACATTCAAGAGTATTGCACCGGAATGGTTGTGTTAGACAAACCAAGTATCAAACGTATGTCTCAATGCTTTGTTGATGGACCATGCCAAAGCAGTCTTAATAATACGAGTTTTTCACTTATAGAAATAAAAAGAAAATAACCACAGAGAACACGGAGGAATTAAGAAGTAAGAATTAAGAAAGAATTCCGTATTCATAATTCTTAATTTATTATAGTTTCGTCCTTCATCCTTATTTTTATACACATTAAGAGGGTTTTGATGAATCCGTTTGTTATATCAATCGTATTGATCTCGACTTTTATGCACGCTTCTTGGAATCTACTGGCAAGGCACAGCAAAGCGGAAGATGTATTCTTTGAACGTATGCAGGTAGTTGTTATAATCGTTGGATTTATCCCAATCGTTATAAGTGAGTATCTCACACGTTCTATTCCACCAAGAGCATGGATTTATGTATCGTGTTCTGCAATTTTCTGCGGTGTTTACTATTTCTCTCTGGCTAATTCGTATAGAGTAAGGGATTTTACAACTGTCTATCCTGTTGCACGCTCTCTGCCTGTATTATTAATGGGAATTGTTGATCTGACAAGAGGGAGAACACCGACACTATTTGGCTGGATCGGGATGTTTCTGGTTGCAATGGGATGCACACTCTCACCGCTTGAGTCAATACGTGAAATCAGTCTAAAAAAATATCTGAATAAAGCAAGTTTCTGGATGCTTCTTACAGCAATGGGTACGGTAGGATATTCTACTTTTGATAAACTCTCATCGGAACTCGTAAAACCGGGTTCAGCGTCAGCCGCTAGATATGGATATTTTTTCTATGCTCTGTCTGGTTTATCGTACATGCTGATACGAAGATTGTTTGTGCCTAATAGAGAACGGAATCGGAAGATCGGATGGTATCTACCAACTTTGGGAGGGATATTTAACTTCGGCGCATACTGGCTAATATTATGGGCATACCAGTTAGTAGGGCGTGCAAGCTACGTTGTAACGTTTAGGCAATTCAGCATAGTAATTGGTGCCATAGCCGCATTTATTATTTATCGTGAAAAAGGCTTTGCGGTAAGGATGACTGCGGTATTTACGATAACTTGCGGTCTGATCATTATTGCAATATGGGGAAAATAACTAATCATACGAGTTTTTCAGTTATAGAAACAAAAAGAAAATAACCACGGAGACACGGAAAACACAGAGAGAAAATAAGAAAAAAATTCCTCTCTGTGTTCTCTGTGTTCTCCGTGGTGAAAAAAAATCTAAGAAAATAAGTAAAAAACTCGTACTAATCAACAATATTGTGAGATTCGAGGATTAATGGATTCAGTACTTTGGTTTCTTTGTTGCCATTCTTCATTGCTTCGAGGAGGACGAGATTAGCTTCTCTATCTATTGAGGGATAAACAAATTGTATTCGCTTGGGTTCAAGATTGTTATGTCTGCAACCATCTATGAGATCAACAAGACGATCAGGACGGTAAACGACAGCTAGTTTTCCATGCTCTTTAAGCAGGTAAAAAGCAGATTTCAACACATCATCCAGCGTGCATTTTATCTCGTGACGGGCAATAGCTCTAAGATTGTTGGGATTAAGCCTCCCCGAACCAACGAGACGATATGGCGGATTTGATACTACAACGTCAAATTGTCCTGAAGCAAAATGCTCTTTTGTAAGTCTTAGATCAGCTTCAATAACTTCAATTTTGCTTTCCAAATTATTTAATGAGATATTTCGGCGGGTAATGTCAGTCAATTCGTTTTGAATTTCAATGGCAGTTATACGTTCAACTTCGGTTCTTGATGCAAGTATCAGCGATATTATCCCTCCGCCGGTACCGAGGTCAGCGACAATATCGCCTTTTTTGATGATTACGAATTTCGCAAGAAGTACCGCATCCACAGAAAATTGTGGTCCGGTGATTTTCTGGATCACTTTCAGACCTTCAAATTCGTCAATCCGCTCATCATCATTTATGAAGCAGTCACTCATTTTCACGATCCTTTGCGGATTTGTAAAGCCACCAAAATCCCATAGAAATACCAAGCAGAAGAAGCAACAGTGTCAACCACGGTGAAGAACCCAATTTTCCATCAAGGTAGCTGCCAAGAAAAAAACCAGCAAGTATTGGCAATAATAATCCCGATGCTATTTTCCCAACAGAGCTTATACCTGAAAGCGTTGATTTTGACTGTTTAAGCATAGTATTGTTTCATAGATTTTGTTAATGATGTTAAATTTTTAGAAATAGAACGCAGATGACGCGGATTAAACGGATTTTCGCGGATTTTTCTTTATTTCTTTCGATTCGCGCAAATCCTCCTGATCCGCGTTCTATTTCCTAAAGTTTAAAAAGGTTTATTAAAGTTGCTTAATCCGTGTGTTATTTCCTAAATAATTAATTTCTTCAATGGTTATTTCTTTGGTCATTTCTTTTTTACTCCGTTCATCCCAACGATTACAATTGATGATGAAGCTAAAGCAATTCCGAGCCATATCCACTTCGACAAAGGCTGATGCTGAAGGAAATGTGCCAACAAAGCGACCAAAGCAGGCTTGATGAAAAATATTATCATTCCCTTAGAAACACCTGTTTTTGATAATCCTGTGTAAAGCCAGTAATAGCCTAACCCAACCGTAACTACACCAAGATAAATTACAAGTCCCCATCCAAATGGCGTCAGTGTTTTATAAAAAGATAGAGTATCACCCCAGCCCAATAATGGTATCAAAGGCACAGTCAGCACAAGCCCTAATGCTCCACTTACTATTGCAATTGCGCTTACTACGACCGGGCTATATTTCTTGAGGTAGTCTCGTATCAGAAAAAAGTATATAGACCACGACAATACAGCACCGATCATAAACAGGTTGCCCGTTAAGTAATCAGGGAATTCTGGTTCGTGTGATTTTGCGCCTTTGTTTGTTATGTAAACACACGCAATCCCAAGAATAATGCCTATGACTCTTGACCAGCTAAGTTTCTCTACCCGTAATAAGAGGAATATCAATGCAACAACAGCAGGATTGATGGAGAATATCGCACCGCCAATCATACTGCTTGTGAGCATCAGGCTTCTGTGGTAAGTTAGAGCTAATGCTGTCGTGCCAATCAGACCTAAAAGTGCGATTCGCCAACCATCTAGCTTGATTATACGGAGCATCTCGCTTTTACCAACACGAGCAAAAGCGGCGATAACCAGAAAGATTCCCCCTATACCAAATCGCAAAAGGCTTAAATCAAATGCAGATACGTGTTCTTCTCTTTGAACATATTGTGAGGCAACTTCAATCGTGCTAAACACAATTACCGCAAGTATTACCAGCAGGTATCCATTCCACTGAGAATGGCTTGTTTTCAAATCCTTCAGATTCCCCACTTGTCATTGATCTCCTGCTGATATGCGCTTACCTTTTCAGAGAGTATGTCATCCATTTTTACTGCCTGACCACATTCAGACGATTCAAAAAATGCCACTGGTATTGCCTGAGCTATTCGACCATCTTGACCATCAAGTTCTGGACGACGTCCTTCCCTGATCGCATTGATGAAGTCGTAAACCTCTAATATCACTCCATAATCACCTGCGAGATTTGACGGATCGGGATATAATTCTGGTGGAAAATATTTTTGAATCGTTTCTTGATCAACTGCTGATAAGAAATCGCTTATTAATTCTGGAGTATCCTTCGTCGTACCATCCCATAGATTCAACTGCGGACTGGTTGGATAATTGCTTTCACCATAGATTGAGCCTTTTGATCCATAATAAATTGTATTGGCAAAAGACTTACCCGGTGCTACGTGAGAATAGTTCCAAGTACCGATAGTGCCATTTTTGAATGTGATGCTTGTTATAGAGGTATCCTCAACAGTCTGTGGTATAGGATTTCCATTAGCATCTTTATGTTTCATATTGCCAAAGTTTCTGGTATTTGCGTAAACTGTGTCAACGTCACCGAAGAAGTAAATAAGAAGGTCAGCATAATGCACGCCCCAGTCAAATATAGGTCCGGCGCCGCCTGTGAGTTTACCATGACGCCATGTATATTGTTGATCGGATACGGTAATATCTGGATTAGTATTGGCGCCAAAAAATCCCTGAGCAGAGAACATTCTTGGCGTTCCAATCAATCCTGAATGAATAGCCCATCCAACTATTCTTGGACCGATCCAGCGTCTTACTTGTTCGGCAACAGCAAGAATTTTTCCATGCTCTTTTGCAGATTCAAACATCTTACGAGCCGCTTTCATGGTAACGCCTAGAGGTTTTTCGACTATGGCATTTACTCCCGATTCAAAGCATTTTATTGCACAGATATGATGTAGATAATGCGGTGTACATATATCCGCGCCATCAGGTTTTTGTTCTTTAAGCATCTTCTCATAATCCGTATATATCTCTACTTTAGTTGACGTCTGAACTTGGCTTATGATCTCTGCAAATCTCGTTGCATTTCCTTCTACATTATCCGCAACTGCGACTATATCGAAAGTGTCTATCCCTTTGCGTTTAAGTTCCATGTAACCATTTAGATGCGCTCCAGCCATACCGCCACAGCCAATAAAGGCTAATTTGATTTTAGACATTGTTGCCCTCCTGATATACTATACGAGTTTTTCACTTAGCGTTGTAGAACACGCTTATGAGCATTGAATAATTAATCTGGTAATAAAATTACGGGAATGACATTTTGCGTGTGTTTGTCATTCCCGTGAAAACGGGAATCCATTCCTAGTTATTACCCGATTAATTATTAATGTTCATTAGCTTGTTAAATTATCAATTAAATTTACAAAATATGAATAGAACGCGGATCAGGCGGATTTTCGCGGATTTTTCTTTCTTTATTTCGATCCGCGCAAATCCGTTTAATCCGCATTTATCCGCGTTCTATTTCCTAAAGTTTAAAACGGTTTCTTAAAGTCGCTTAAATTAAAACAAGCTGAAGCATGTTCTACTTCCGCCATTTTTGCCCATAACTGAAAAAGTCGTGATTAAAAAGTATTTCTTTTAGTATTCTATCAGTAGGTTTAACAAAAAACAAGCACGAAGTGATGGGGCTGGAATTAATAAATAGGATTAGAGGAAATCAGTGAGTATTAAATCTGAGGCATACTTAACCACAAGCTACTAGCTAATACGGTTAAACCTGCTCCGACATATAGAATATACTCTATCCTGAACTTTATTTTTCGCAGATTGAGTGCATAATCTAAAGCTATTATACTAACTAATATAATAATAACCATGAAGAATTTGTAAATTAATAGTCCATCTAACATACCAAAAATTTTCATATAAGACAAAGCAAACGGATTAGCTTCATCAACAGTAGTATTTGTGAGACCATATATTGTTAGCATATAATCAACTGCATTAGCCGCAACATAAGCTACACATGCCACTACAAGCTCCAACCAATGCCAATCTTTCTTTGTCATTTTCATAGTATTCACCTTGATTCCGAGAAATAGGAAGTTATTACGGTAATGATATGGTTTTGTCTTGCTCTACTCGTTTATAATGTCCGCTAGCAAACGGACACAGAACGACGGTTCAACATTGCATCCTTCCGTTACCGATTTTTACTGTAGATAATCACAAGCTGCTTTTACCTCTCTAAATTACGGCTCTTTGGTAATTAACGGGGAAACTTGTGTTTATAATGGATTCCCGTTTTCACGGGAATGACACAAACGTAATCGTTGTCATTCCCACGCAAAGCCTGTCCTCGTGAAAACGGGGATGGGAATCCATTCTATGCAAGAATCATTCCCCCGCTATTTACCAAAGAGCTCTTGTTATTTATATTGTCCACTGTTCTTATATATCTCTTGTATTCAAGGCGATTGGAGAATAATTCCATTCTGTGATTTTGATGTGAAGTCATCATATTGAAATTCTACAGTAAATTCAAGAGGTCCTGTAGCTAATTGTTCTGGAATAACTGCAGTAGTATATAAACTATATTCCCCATTAATGTCATCTATTTTTGATTTTTTTGGAGATACTATAGTGGATAACTTACATTCCGTTCCTTTTCTATCTTTAACATTGATTGACCAATTTATAAGACTACTCTCTTCAGGCATTTGAAACCCTTCAGCCCTTACTTGAGCAAAGAAACCAACGCGTTTTCCTTTCGAAATCGAAGTAATGGCATTAGCCAAAAACCACAAACTCCTTTCCTTAAAAGAATTTCCTAAAACTTCTGTAGGCTTCACAGCCCACGTATTGCATTTAACACTGGGGTTGTATGAATCAACTCTTAGTTGGAAAGGAATCCCTTCAGTTCGTATAACGTTATTCGCATCCTTTATCGAAATCGAAGATGAAATCAGATAATCACCCGGCTCTATATTTTTTGGTAAGAAATACTCTAAAGAACATGATGAATCAAACCCATCTTGCTTTATCTCACCTTTTACCAAGTGTTCGTCAAATATACGTCCTCTATTATCTTTGATCTGAAATTGACATGCGATTTCGTATTCTTTGTTTTCTGTACCATCTATAGCATAATAATGATAAAGTCTTATGTATTGACCTGGAAGTACTGATAGATAATTTTGAAATTCATAAGGATTGAAATCCTCTTCCGAGAAAAAAGGCAGATGACTAGGAATATACGCAAGCATACGGAGAGAAGTTATTTTAGCTCCGATTGGGTTTTCTACCTCAATTATCTTACGAGATTCGATTTTACTTCCATTTTCTCCTGCCTTTATCATAGCTGACTTTACAGTAATATCTATTTCTAATTGTCCGGCTGAAACCGAATATGGAATACGTAAAGGAAAGAAGACGAGTAAACCGTAATAATTAGATGTCTGGACTTCATTGTCAACTCTCATTTTTTGCGTTAAAGGTTCATCAAGTTTTATAATTCCCTCCTTATTTCTAAGAGTCACATCAATCTCGATTTCTTTGTTATTACGATTATTACCAGCAATCAGAGCAGCCAACAGAATTTTTTCACCACGATTAGCAACTGTAATCTCTTTCTGTTGCGTAAAATATTGAAAATATTCTCCGAAGTTTTGTGAAATGTATTTCGAATATTTGGCATCTTTTCTCTCATGTATTATCTTTACTGACCTAATCTCGGTTGGCTCATTGATCTTACTGAGTAAGTACTTACCCGGTTCTTTTATATGACTTAGATCCTGCAAAATAATTCTTTTTAATAGACTATCTCCTGCCGAAATCGTAGACTCGAGAGGGTTTGCTTTCAATGTAGTAAATTTTGTATCTGTTGCATCCTGTGGTATTGGGTTTCCATTAGCATCTTTTTCTGGTTTATTAGCCCGTCCGCTTTTTTCTTTTACTTCTATCTTGTATGAAGCGCTTTTATCACCTACTGTAACCTTTACCTGATGTTCACCGGTCGCCACATCTGATGGTAAAAAACCGTACAATTTTTCATGCGAAGCTGAAACAACAGGTATATCCATGTCTTCCACACTCACTTTATTCCCCTGTGGATATAGACTAAAACCTGTGCCAAGTATTTCAAGACATGTTATCTTAATTTCATAATTATATCTTTTCGATTCAGGACGCATTTCGCTTTGAATTGTTTCAGTCAGATCGAATATATTTTTTTTCTGATATAAATTCACACCAGTTATTGAAAGAGCATCATTATCTTGAAGAATAGTCTGGGATGAGACATTCTCAACTTGTTGTCCTGCAAATACCTGAACAGAACAATGATCATAAATTATTCCAGTGAGTATAAGAGCCACAAGAATATTAGTAATTTTTACAACAAAGCTACAATAATTAGTCTTCATCATTTACCCCTTTTAAGCCTTTTAAGCCTGTTTTTGATCCGTTAAAATCCTCTAAAACAATCCTGAATCCAATATCTTCGCTTGGTTCATTAGGATTTTTACTAAAACTATCGCATTTAAGATCATCTATTGCGCTTTTAAACGACCCACCTTTTATATATCGCATATCTTTCGGAAGTTCCTCTGCTTTTATATCAACTGGAGCACTTACCCATTCCCATAAGTTACCAGCTAAATCATAAATCCCTTCATCTTTTTGTTCAAAATAACCAATCCCTGTAGGAGAAAGACTTTTAACGAAATGAGGTTTACGTTCACTGTTCTTAAAGAAGATGGCGTATTTTTTAGCCTCTTCTTCGGACGATGAATTACCCCATGGATAGATTGTTCCTGAAATATTAGCAACATATGTCCATTCCAATCCTGTTGGAAGACGGTACCGGTACTGTCCCTTTGATTTCATACTTAACCAGCTACAATATGCTTCCGCATCCGAGTAGCTTACATTGAAAACAGGATATGCTCCTCGATTCAGACCGTATGGTTCTTTTGTTTTACAGTAGAAATCATATTCATCAAAAGTGACTTCATTCTGACTGATATAAAAGCTATTAATTTTCTTTTCTTTACTACCTTCGACGAATATAAAATTAGAATTACCTCCACAGGCTTGATAAGACTCTAATTGGTTTTCAATATTTATAGGTTTCTCATCGCTCTTAGTTGCTATATTGGTCGTTGAAATGCCTCCCCACTCATCACGTAACAACCCAATTACAGTCTCGATTCTCACAGCAACCCCATAATCATTCTCGTTCACTTTTGTGATCATACCAATTAAATGCCCTTTCGCATTAAGAACAGGTCCACCGGAATTCCCTCTGTTGATACCATTACGTGTAAAGCAAAAAAGACTGTCTTTATTATCTTCTCTCAATCTTGTTATAATATTATTATCAGGGGAAAGCTCCCATTGATAGTTATTAGGATGACCAATTACCCAGATGCTGTCGCCTTTTTTTATAGGAACATCATCTATTGTGAATTTTCTAAGAGCCTTAAAGGCGCTTTCTTTTTCACCAAGATCGACTGTAATAACAGCAACATCTAGGTCTTCAGAACATTGCTCAAATATTTTTCCATCAAAAAACTTACCAGGCAACACTCCGTAGAAACTGATCTTGATGTTTCTACTATTTTTAACCACATGAAGTGCTGTAAGGATATATAAGGTTTTATTGCTAAATCCTATGATAATACCGGACCCGGTTTCTGATCTCTTCATTTGCTGCGCATCATATATATCCAATTCATCATCTTTTTTGCTGACGAAGTAGTGCCTATTATTATCCTCTATTAGCCACTTGCTGCCTTCTTTCTCAGTTGAGATACTGGGTTTTTCGGACAATGATATATCTTCATTCTCAAACTCTTCGAACCATGTTTTTGGCATTTCGCCTTTGTTTAAAAAGTTCAAATCATCCTGTGTGTATGAACTAGAAAACAGTAAGCTTGGTTCGTAAGCTTCGATCTTAGCAACATCCTGTTTAAAATTCGATAATGTATCAAATGTATCAGGATCGCCTTGAGCTAAAGCAGAATGCAGGAAAACTGAGAAAAAGAAAAAAAGTGTAATTACTTTTGAACCAATCTTCCTAGTTTTCTTCATGATTTTCATCTCTCTCCTTATTTTTATGACTAATCCTATGACTAATCCATTGAAGTACCTTAGGTACTCCCTCAACAATTGTCAAAATCTCATGCATTATCAATATAATAGCTAATATACCACCTAAAAATATACCTAGCATTTGTATTAGAGGACGATAACGTAACCATTCCAAGATAGAAGGGCGAAGATCCTCTAAAGATTCTGCATCATTACCTTTAAGCAGTCTTCCAACATGACCAGATAGATTTATATGGATTCCATTATCGAATTCAAGATTTTTGATTTTAAAATCCTTCTTCACTCTATCGAGGATGACAATATCCGTTGATTTAACATTGATATCCTTATTGGTATCTTTGATTTTTATATTTCCATCTTCCCCGATTATTGTTGATACTATTTTTCTATTCTCAATCTGTGTAAAATCCAAATCATATTCATCTGGGTTCTCCTTAAGCACAATATCTTCCCTTTCAATAACCTTCATTTTATCACTACCTTCTGAAGTAGGATTCTCTAACATTACGTTTTGCCCAGAAAATTTCGCATTATAGTTACGTTTACCAGTGAAACGCAAAAATTGGGCATTACGTTCGTATTTAGGAGATAGCCCTTTTATACTGCAGTAATCACATCTAATAGTTTTATCTGTTGTTTTATCTGGTGTTATTTCACCTGTGATTTTCGATCCTTTGTTGACAGTCAGTTTCAAATATTTCGGATCATTCTCGGTCGATGAAATAGTAATGGTGGATGCCGGCGCAATTCTTAAATGATGTAATGTAACATCCGGCAAGGTTACAATGGCGGGATTGTCTCTAAAGTCATCTCTAGGAAAAATCTCTATTACGGAATTTTTCTTTATCTTCAACCATCTTTCTGGGGTTTTAGTGTCAAGATTGATCGTTGTTGCGATTTCAAGCTCACCTTCCAACATCAACTCTTGAAAGCTCTGTAGAGTTATCGAATTCGCTGGAATTGGAGAAAACCAGATGGAAGGCATTTCTTTATCTACCGTGAAAGAAACCTTACTGACCTGCAAGCTAATGTCTACATTAACATTCTTAACCTTTTTATTTGCCAAGACCAAAAAAGTTATCATGATGATGATTAATACCATTGTGGGAAGCAGAACTCTTCGTGTAACTTTTCGGCGTCGCTTTTTTGGAATTCGATCAGGTTCGGCTTGTTGAGAAGCCTGATCATCATCTCGTCTCTCACCCATTTTACTACCTCTCCTTATATAGTTTAACGTATTTGAGATTTATGAAAGAACTCATATTCTCGATAGACAGATCTATTAACCGCACCTTTATAATCCCCTTCGATGTAGAGTTTTCTAGGTCCATCCGGAAGTTTTTTCATATCTATCTTCACACAAAATGCTTCATCTACTATTTTATCTGCGGGTAAAAGCCCTGTTTTCTCCACGACCTCACAATTATTGACAATCTTACAAAGTGAGTATTTAACATTTGTTAGTGTTGCAAATGGCCGCAGCCACAAAGAATACATGCTAACAGAGCTGGGTAGCTTTTGTAGATTTTGTAGATTGGAATGGTAAATAAAAGCGGGAGCCAGCTTGCTGTCGTCAGTTTTATCTTTAGAAAGATAAACTACAACACCAAGATTCGAATGTGGGATTTTTTCTTTGTCTATTACATCTTGCGTTTGCCAGGGACCAAATTCATTCCATGAATCAGGTACCCAATTGTCTGGTTTCGATTCCATCAAATAATGCTTCCGCTCTCTAATTTCCTGTCCATATATGAGGACATCAGATTTTTTTGGAAGGAAAAATCGCACCTTCAGATTCACATCACTGTTGAACTCTTCCAGATACGAAACAAATGATAACAGCTCAAGATCCGGTTTTCCTAAAGGAATCCCAATCGTTCCCTCATATCTATTGCCACGATCATCATTTTTTTGCCATTTGTCAATTTGGGCAAGATTATCACTGGAAATCATAATGATTAAGATCGAAATTACTGCAAAGCAAATAACCCCATATTTAAATTTTGCTCTCATTTTGACCATATCCTTCCTTTATCAAAGGTTTTAATTTATTCAGGATAAGCATCAACATACCCCCTAAGCAACCTTAATAAATGAAGTTAAACTTTAGGAATAGAACGCAGATGACGCGGATTAAACGGATATTCGCGGATTTTTCTTTATTTATTTCGATCCGCGCAAATCCGCCTGATTTGTTCTTCCGTTACTCGGCGGAACGAGACTGCATTTATCCGCGTTCTATTTCCCAAAGTTTAAAACGGTTTCTTAAAGTCGCTTACCAACAAAAAAAAAATTAATTATACCTATTTGATATAGAAATGAGACTTAAAATGTCATTCTGAGTGATCAAAGGAAACGAAATTGAAGATTGGAAGATTTCACCACAGAGTTCACGGAGATCACAGAGAGAAAATAAGGAAAAAATTCTTCTCCGTGTTCTCCGTGAACTCTGTGGTGAAATACTCCTCAAGAAGATTCTTCACTCCGTTCAGAATGACAAAAAGAATGAGTCTCATTTCCATATCAAATAAGTATTAATTGAGGGGTGTGCATAATTAAAGGAACACAGTCAACATGTGTGAAATATTATGAAAAGGTAAACCATAGATACTATTCATTAACAATGCTAACTGCGTCAACATCACACCCAAACCTAAAAAGCTTCTTACGTTTTCTTTACCCTTTATGGGTAACTGTTTATGATTAGCTGTTGTGTCTAGTAAACGACTAATAAGGTCAAACAAAGGTTCTATTATCGCTTTGCGATTCTTTACACATAACCAATATAAACATTCTTTGGTAAACTGACGGTAGTTCTCTACCATTGCCTTTTTCACTCGTATTGCTGGAGTGACAAGAAGAATACCGTTCTGGGCATAAGCTCTTATTTTATCAAAGTCTGTGTAACCATCGTCTGTTACTATGTAACCTGTGTTCATACTCAATATTGCTTCGTCCTTGAGTTTTATGACTTCATGTTCACTGACAGAAGCTGTATCTGCTTCTAAAAGAACAGGAAAACCACTAGATGTGCAAGTAGTGTGCAAAGCATAGCCGAATACCCATCCGTGATATGCACTTTTAGACCATGTAGCATCTGTGTCTAAGTCTCTTAGTTTCTCTGGAATATGATTATTTTGCATGTCTTTCTTGTGCCAGACAGGTCCTTTGGCTTTGAAAAGGCTTTTATCTTCATATATCACTTCAGTCTGGAATTCTTCTCCAAGTGGAGAAGCCCATTGTCCTATGAATGCAACTAACTGCTTGATCACTTCATAAAGAGCTTTGAAGCGACGAGATAATGTGCTACGTGAAGGTATAACAGGGAAGCCAAGTTTTAGAGCTTCATCTGGATTGCGTTTTAACCATCTGTTCATAGCCTTTGTTCATAGCCTTGAAAGCAAAGCATCTTTTGAGAGTCATAAAGACAAAGAAACAAATTATGTAGCGATTTTCATAAACAAAAGGATGCCCTGGTTGTTTATTTTGTGCCATAGAAGCTTGGAATTCATCTATTCGTTCAAGTAGAAAAGTGATATAATTATCTTTGGTTGGATAAGGCATGTAATTTTCCTTTCATGGAATTGTTAATGTTTTTTCCCATAAAAGGATATGTCTTATCTTCTAATTTTTCAAGGGGTTTTTAATTATGCGCACCCCTCTATTAATTATATCGCTACTGATATTTTACCAAATCTTCTCTATCAAGTCAATAAAAAAATGCTTTCCCATAAATTTATTGATAGCGTGCCAAAATGACATTTACTAAAAAAGCATGAATTATAAAGCGTTTAACGCTACAAAATACAGTAATAATGAGTTATGAAGTTATAATAGAGTGTCATAATGGCATAAATATTATATGTAATTACACCAAATTGTATTGAAATGCCTTTATTTACGGGCATTTTCTGTATGGTACGTTTATTGCTATATACTAACCTAAGCGTTTGGGTACCAAATCCCTAGAAGCTCAGTAGTAATCACTAAATTTGTTTCAGAATAAGGAGGAATGACTATATGGCGATTAAACCTATGAATGACAGAATTTTGGTTAAACCGCTTGAACAACAAGAAGAGAAGATCGGCGGAATTATAATACCGGATACAGCAAAAGAGAAGCCACAGGAAGGCGAAGTTATCGCAATAGGACCGGGTAGAGTTCTGGAAAGTGGTCAAAGACAGCCTATGTTTGTTGCGGTAGGAAATAAGGTTCTCTATGGTAAGTATTCAGGCTCCGAGATAAAGCATCAGAATGCAGATTACCTGATAATGAGGGAAGATGACGTTCTGGCAATAATAGACTAAAAAGGGGATAATTTAATATGGCAAAACAGATTTCTTTTAGAGATGACGCAAGGGCGTCTATCAAAAAAGGTGTAGATATTCTTGCTGAGGCTGTCAAAGTGACACTTGGTCCCAGAGGCAGAAACGTTGTACTTGACAAAAAATTCGGCGCTCCAACTATCACCAAAGATGGAGTTACAGTAGCAAAAGAGATCGATCTTCCAGACCCTTATGAGAATATGGGCGCTCAGATGGTTAAAGAAGTCGCATCCAAAACCAGTGACGTAGCTGGTGACGGAACTACAACAGCGACTATTTTGACTCAAGCAATATTCAGGGAAGGTCTCCGAAATGTTACTGCTGGACGCAATCCTATGAGCCTCAAGAGAGGCATAGATAAAGCAGTAGAAGTAGTTATAGCCGAATTAGAAAAATTAGCCATGCCTACCAAAGGTAAAAAAGAGATTGCTCAGGTAGCCAGCATCGCCGCCAATAACGATAATACTATTGGTGATCTTATCGCTGATGCTATGGACAAAGTCGGCAAAGACGGCGTTATTACCGTTGAAGAAGCAAAGAGTATGGACACAACTCTTGAGGTCGTTGAAGGTATGCAGTTTGACAGAGGCTATCTGTCTCCATATTTTGTGACTGATGCAGAGCGTATGGAATGTGAACTTGAGGATCCATACATCCTTATCCACGAGAAGAAGATCAGCGTTATGAAAGATATGATTCCTCTGCTTGAGAAAGTTATTCAACAGGGAAGATCGCTTCTGATCATCGCAGAAGACATTGAAGGCGAAGCTCTTGCAACGTTAGTCGTAAATAGGCTTCGTGGAACCCTCAGAGTCGCCGCAGTGAAAGCACCTGGCTATGGTGATAGAAGGAAAGCCATGCTGGAAGACATTGCAGTGCTAACAAATGGTAGAGTTATCTCCGAAGAGCTTGGTATCAAACTTGAAAGCATATCGGTTAATGATCTTGGTCAGGCTAAGAGGATCGTCATTGACAAAGATAACACCACTATCATCGAGGGTTATGGTCCCAAAGATCAGATACAGGGACGTATCAACCAGCTTAGGAATCAAGTTGCCGATACAACCTCTGATTACGACAGAGAGAAACTTCAGGAAAGACTTGCAAAACTCTCTGGTGGCGTAGCAGTTATCAACGTTGGCGCCGCTACCGAAGTCGAAATGAAAGAAAAGAAAGCCAGAGTTGAGGACGCTATGCACACTACAAGAGCCGCAGTCGAAGAAGGAATACTTCCCGGCGGTGGCGTAGCATTCCTGAGAACCTTACCCACTCTTGATAATATCAAGCTAACTGATCCAGATGAGCAGATCGGTGTTGAAATTATAAAGCGTGTTCTGGAAGAGCCATGCAGACAGATCGCTGAAAATGCTGGTCAGGAAGGTTCTGTAGTAGTCGAAAGAGTAAAGAAAGAAGGAACCAATATCGGTTATGACGCTCTTGTTGGCGAATACAAAGATCTCGTTGAGGCAGGAGTTGTTGACGCAAAGAAAGTTATGCGTCTTGCACTTCAAAATGCTTCTAGTATCGCAGGTCTTATGCTTACCACTGAAGCTCTGATAGCTGATATTCCAGAGAAAGAGAAAGCTCCTGCATATCCACCCGGCGGACCCGGCGGCGGAGATATGTATTAATATAAATTCTCGCTTAATACCCCTCATTTGTATAAAATGGGGGGTATTTTTTTTACCATTGATAACAAAGCTATCGAGACCGGTTTTGTGACACGAAAAAGAAAGGTACCTGGAAGCAATTTCATACAAACATTGGTCTTTGGTTGGTTAGATAACCCAGATGCTACTCTTGAGGAACTGGCTCAAACAGGCGTTAAAGTAGGATTAGACATATCTCCACAAGGATTAGATAAACGTTTCACAAAAGAGTCGTCCGAATACCTAATGAGTTTTCAGGCATTTGGGAAGGTTGTGGATGCAGTAGTCCCAAGAATACCAGTAGTAGTGTCAAGCTTCACTTTCGATTGGATATTAGTCGTGGTTCACTGTCTGGACAGTTACAATCAGGACGAGAGCATGATCGTAGTCATGAACTTGGTGAGAAATTACCATCAGGTTCGTTGTGGTTAAGAGACTTGGGATACACCTCATTGAAAGAGTATTCAAAGCTTAACATTTTGGCAAAAAAGCACAAGAGTTTATGCGTGTGGTGAATAATCACAATGATGTAGGGATACCTTATACACCTTATGCCATCATGCTTGATAAGTTCTGTGGGTTCAACGGCTTTCCGTTGACTCAACCGACTTTCCGAAATCCATGTATCTTGACTTTATACCGGGAGTGGACATTGAGCAAGCGGATCGCCGTCTTGTAAGCTCACCTTATGGCGATAGCTTTGATACTTTGCTGAGTAATGCGCCACAGGATATTATCAACAGTTATCCAATAATCATCTGTCTTGGAGATCATGAATTTTTGCCAGATACAGTTGACAAACTCATCTCTTACGTCAGATCAGGTGGGAAATTGTATTTGACTCACTCCCATACTGAACGATTCGGAGACAAGTTCAAAGAGTTGCAAATGGCTGGATACGTGGAGCTTTTCGGGCTTGATAAAGAGCATACACCAAATAAAATAGACATTACAAGGTGGTACACACCTGCGCATTGGGGCGCAGATGAAGCCACTCTTAAAGCACGCAAAAAGGTGTGGAACTACTGCCTTATGAAGTATACTTTAAGAATTCAGTATCACAACTTATGGACAAATTATCCAGAATTTATTTGCCAATAGTATTAACTTGACAATGTTAAATTAGAAATTCATGGTTCACGACTTTGATGATTCATTCTATTCTGTGCCTTCACTCGACAACTGGTAGAGTTTGTTAAAGTGTACCACAAATACAACTTTGAAAGCAACCGTTCCTGCTGGTGTTGCTGGTCCAGCTGACATAGTAGTCAAAAACGATAAGGCAAAAGTATGGTCTCTGCCATTCAAAAACTTCACCTACGTAGCAGAGATGGTTCTTATCCCTGCTGGTGAGTTCCAGATAGGTGACTCTTTTAACAAAGATGATGTTAATGAACGACCCGTTCATACAGTCTATCTTGATGCCTTTTATATTGACAAATACGAGGTAACTAATGCACAATATAAGAAATTCATACAGGCAACAGGACACAAAGAACCAGAGGGTGTTGGATATATAAACGGAACATGGGAAGACGGATTCAAGCCATGGTCAGACCCGGACTTCAACGGAGATACTCAACCTGTTGTATGCATAATATGGGAGGATGCGAAGGACTATGCGAATTGGGCCGGTAAGGGGTTACCAACAGAGGCAATGTGGGAGAAAGCCGCAAGAGGTAGACTTGTAGGTAAAAGGTATCCTTGGGGTAATACGATTACTCATGATGATGCTAAATATGCTGATACAGGTGGTAAAGATATATGGGAACATACATCACCTGTAGGGAGCTTTGCTCCAAATGGTTATGGCTTATATGACATGACAGGCAACGTCTATGAATGGTGTTCTGATTGGTATGACGAAAATTATTATTCTGGTTCGCCAAAGTCAAATCCAATAGGACCAAGTTCGGGACAATGGCGAGTTGCGCGTGGGGGTTTGTGGGATTACGGCGGTGACTTTGCCTTTTACCTCCGCGTTGCCTATCGCTTCAACAAAGATCCGACTGAAGCCATCAGCTTCATGGGATTCCGTTGTGTGCAGGACATTCCCAAGTGATAGTAGAGAGCGGCGCATGGCTTACGCCTAGCTAGAAGCATTGGACTATACCATACCACCGCTCCCTATTCAAGTTACATCACTCAGATTCACATTCAGTTACATACTGACAGCTTCTACATCCCCATATATTAAGCTGGTTACAGTAGAATAGTCGGTAGGCTTTATGCTTAATATGTGGTGAGTTTCTATTCCGTATGTTGTATACTAAACATAATGTAAATGTAATATAAAGTTTAGTAAAACAACATTCAAAGGAAAGGATAACTCACCATGAAACAACA
>Ga0247841_10002073_pt1 | contig 41614 bp, 32 predicted proteins | sample LaCruzMarch2015__2_FD_192410 | JGI IMG/M metagenome (GOLD analysis project Ga0247841, IMG submission 192410) | Freshwater microbial communities from meromictic Lake La Cruz, Castile-La Mancha, Spain - LaCruzMarch2015_18m | ecosystem: Environmental > Aquatic > Freshwater > Lake | place: Spain...
AAGAGGGAAAATTAGCCGAAGATATAAAAGAGTTTCAGAGATTAAAGCAGGACATGGAAGAAGAGTTAAAGAAGAAAGATAACGAGCTTACATCGACCATTCTGAAGGATATACTGGATATATCGAAAAAGGTCGGCGATGAGGGCGGATATTCCTTAATATTACAGGCCAGTCCGCAGATCGTATACATGAATAACGCTATCGATATAACCGACGAAGTCCTTAAGAAGTACGATTCCGGGAAATAAGATGCCAAAGATGAGGTCGATAGATATTTTGAGACTGCCGGTTTTTATACTGGCAGTCTCTTTAATTTTAACCGGCTGCGGCAGGAGCGTCTCGGATGATAAAGACGTCATCGCATCCGTAAATAAAGACGTAATATATAAGGCCGACCTCGATCGCGATATAGCGCTTCGCGCGAAGCTCGATCCCGAGTTTAAATTAAGTAAGGACACAAAGTCCGAGCAGCTCGATGCCATGATAGACCGGAAGATCATAGTCCAGTACGCCATGGAAAAAGGACTGGCGCGCGAAGAGAGGTTCGTCAATACCATAAGGACGATCTGGGAGCATACCCTGATACGCGACTTTATCGATTACAAGAAGAAGGAGCTTCAGGATTACCTGTTCGCGACAGATGACGATATCGCCAGGTATTACGATAACATGTCCTACACCGTTACTTTTAAGGTATTTAAATCCAGAAGTAAAAAGGCCGCGGATGAGGCCTATGCGAAATATCTGGCCGATAAGGATACCTCCGCCTGGCAGACCGTGGGCCCTATAGCCTATGAGGATGTGGGGATGATAGCCCTTCTTGACGCTTTCGAGATGGAGAAGGGGAGGGTGGCGAGGGTCGCGGATGAGCCAAATTACTACATAATCGAAGTTATTGAGAAAGAAAAGCATGATCTCGCCCCTCTCGCGGACATAAAAGATGAAGTGGAAAAACGAGCCATTTCATTAAAGGAGAAACGCCTTTTCGAGGAATGGTTAAAAGAACAAAAAAAGAAGTCAAAGATAGTCGTAAAGGACTACTCCATATGACAATGCGGAAAAATTACTTTATAAAAAAAGGCTTCCAGTTTAATTTCGCGCTGAAGTTCGCGATTCTTATAGCTTTTGAGGCCTTGCTCATAGCCGTTCTTTTAATGCAGGTTTCCGGAAATACTCTGACGACCGGATATGCAAATTCCATACTTACGATCGAACGGACGCAGAATTTTTTCTTCATGCCGCTGGTACTGATAATATTAATATCCGTTATAGGCATAGGCCTTGCCGGTATGATAGTATTTATATTGCTTTCGCATAAGATAGCCGGGCCATTATACAGATTTGAAAAGGATCTCGTGGATATAGGTTACGGCGACCTCACAAAAAGGATAAGCTTGCGCAAGACCGACCAGCTTACCGAGCTTAAGGAATCGCTGAATTCCCTGGTGAAAACTTTCGATGTGCGCGTAGGAAAGATAAAGAGCATACTGGCGGAACTGAAGGATCTTACGTCAAAGAACGAAAATGAACAGGGAGTTACCGCCAGGATAAAGGTCGCCCTTAAGAAACTCGAAGAGGAAGTCGATAGATTTAAGGTGACCTCAGGTCCCGGCGAGTAGGCCGATGAAGCGCCGCTTTATAACGTATTTTGCCGCAGTTCTAATGACACTAGCCATTTTAACCCCCGTAGAAGCCGAGCAGAAAAAGATCTTCAAGACCAAATACACCACCATCCATTATAATGACGATAAGGACTTAAGCGATCTTCTCTGGAAAATCGGAGGCGCGCGTATAGATTTTACAGCGGATAAAGAGATGGCTTCGAACCGTGTTGATAGAGTAATAGAGCGCGTAGAGACTATCCTCGATATGAGGCCTAAAGATCTTAATATCAATATATATCTGGCCAGAGGCGAGCTTAAATATAATGACGTGGCGTATTATCGGTATAAAACAAACGCGTTATACATATCCGTAGATAAGGTATCCGATGGCGTATTTGCCCATGAAATAACGCATGCCATAATAAACAGTTACTTTACGATGCCTACGTCATCCAAGATCCAGGAGATCCTGGGCCAATACGTGGATAAATATCTCTGGAGCGATTATTGATCCAAAATCCCAAAAATATCATGTACAGGGCGATATTCATGGTCGGATGGCTGTTATCGCCGCTTACCACGTGGAATGACGTCCTTATAAACATACCTCTGGCATATATCATTGCCAGGGTCGTTAAGTCGCTCGTACAGCTCGATATGGCGGTATTAACCATAATATTCTACTGGGTTACCAATATAACGGGACTCGGCATGATGTACTTCGCGGCGGACCGCATAGCCGCCAAATCGAAGATCCCCAAAAAAAGCCTTTTATCTATCATGGTTCCTATGATAGTGTACAGTGTGATTATTATTTTAATAGATATGTGGGGAAGAGGTAGATTTTGGTAAATAGCAGAAAAAAATGGTTATTTATCGCCATTTCGGCTATAATATTGATGGTCTTAAATGTGTCCGGATGCGCGTCAATACCGATCCCGAGCGGGATACCGATACCGAAGATACCGATCCTGAGTTGGTTTTTATAAAAAATGGAGGGTATTATGGAAGATAAGAGAAAATTTTTGAGGTTTAATGTGTCACTGGACGCGCTGTCAAAAACGCCCGGATGGTTCGGTTCAAGGAAAGCATGCCTGGTCAAGGATGTAAGCCGTGAAGGCCTGAAATTGGCATCAAAAGAAGCCATGAAATACGGCGAAATTATGAAACTTGAGGTTTCGGTGCCTACCGAAAGAACCTCCGTAAGAGCCGTAGGACAGGTCATGTGGAACCAAAAGACGAGCGATTCCTCATATGATATCGGATTAAAGTTTAAAGATGTAAGATCCGAAGGGAAGTATGTGATCCTTAGTTACGCATATGATAATTGGGTCAAATCCAGAAAACTGCAGGAATCCAGCCAGTAATAGTAGTTATAATCCATGCAGATAGCCTATATACAGGCTATTCTCGCCCTATGCTCAACGTCCTAAGTTAACATTGACACTAAATATGTTTTGTGATATCTTTATAATATGGGAAAAGGATTAAGAACAATACTGACAAAGGAAGATTTGAATAGACTATATCTTGAAGAGAGGAGATCTCTCGAAGATATAGCGCGATTATATGGGGCATCCAGAGTCGCGGTATGGAAATACTGTAAAGATGAGCACTTAACGATACGCAACAGGTCCGAGGCCCGGCTAGAGGCTCAGAAGAGTGGTAAAGTACCGCAAAATTACTTTGACATAAATGAGTGTTTTTTTAGTAATTGGTCGCGGGAAATGGCATATGTTCTAGGGCTGATAGCGACAGATGGCTGCATTTCCAGATCTGGAACAGTGGCGCTTTGCATTAACGACAGGGAATTACTCCAAAAAGTTAAAATTTTGATGGGCTCAGCCCATAATATCAAATATTATGGCCACCAGGATGGGTTATACAATTTTAGCTTTTCAAGGCAAAAACTGGTTTCAGATCTGAATAAGCTAGGGGTTTTTCCTAATAAAAGCCTAACAATCCGGTTCCCGGATGTTCCAGATGCATTTTTGATCGATTTCATCAGGGGTGTTTTTGACGGTGACGGATCCGTATTTTTTGACAAACGCAGCGAAAATTATCCAATACGAACGAAGTTTGTTAGCAGTTCAAAAGAGTTCATTAAAAAACTAGAGTTAGCGCTTCGAAAATTTGGCATGCCTGAGAGAATTATCTATGAGCAGCCCACAAAGAATGCGATAAGTTATATGTTTAAATACGGCCATAAGGATAGCGAAAAGCTGTTTGCGGCAATGTATAAAGATGCCCAAAATGGTTTATTTTTAGAGCGTAAATATAAGAAATTTTTGGATGGTTTTAATAAGAAAGGAATCGAGGTGCCAATTGACAAGTAGGCCTAAGGTATATACAGAGTATGTCGGGTTGTTTTTAAAGCCTGAAACCGTGCAGAAGCTTATTGAAATATCAAAGTCACGCAAACACTGTAATGATGAAGATGTATTTGGTAAGAAACTGAAACAGCCGAAAAAGGGCGTATCTACAACGATCCGCGAGATAGTAGAAGAATATATAAGTCGTTAATTAAGCCCATAATATGTTAAAAATCCACCAATAGATTAACCAATAATAACAAAAGCCCATAAGGGCTTATTAGATTAAGCATATAACTTTGAGTCTGATAATATATCTTATGTTAACTTCGCATAGTGTTATGTATTGATATAAGTTATTGCTACACAATGATTTACGTCAATATATGGAATGCCTGTTGATAAGTATATATTTGTTTGATGTTTATGGCGGGAATTCTATTTCTATTCCTCGAGCACTTCGCGGAGCTTCTTTGTAAATACACCAAGAACATCCTTCATATGGTCTTCCATGAGCTTTTTAGACGGTTCCAGGTACTCTTTACGGTATTTTGAGTCCTGCTGTAGCAGATATTCAAGTTCGAAGGATTTATCGTTATTTTTGCGTATATTGTCCATTATCCGGTCGATCTCTCTGGGCTCAAGCTTTTTGAGTTCTTCCTCGGTGAGCTTTTTCTTGATTATTCCTTTGGTCTCGAGGATTCCCAGATTGGCGGCTATCTCTTTTACAATGTTATTATAGTAAGGCCTTATAGACTCTTTATAATCAAGTAAAACCCTATCCTTTGAGACCCCCAAGTCTTTAAACATTCCCTTCAGGTTATCTATGTCGCCCTCTTTTAGAAGGTCCGGTATGCCTTGAGCCAGGAGCACTCCGGCTACGATTTGCAGAAGGTCATTCTCGGCTCTTATCATATCTTTCGATTTGCCGCTCTCCCCTTCCGCGTTCGATATATCGTTCAATAGATTTATCACGGTATCTATAAGCAGTTTCTGGTCCGCTATGGGATTCTTGAGGATCTTAGCCAGGGCTAATGCGACCCGGATCTCGGGATAATTTAATTCTGTTGCAGTAAGGTTCGGGATCGCTATGGCAGATTTCAGTGCCTGAGCGATCAGATGGCTTATGGCTGTATCGCTTAAAGACCCGCCCATGTTCACGGTCAGGGAATCATTAGTGCTGAGTAATGTCCTTAATGTGCTTCCTAAATTATTATAGCTGATAGCCGATTTATACTTAAATCCGTATGAGTTATCTTCAAGAAGGTCCGATCTAATAGAATTTGTGTAAAGGTCCTGGGTTAGCAGGTTTGTGTTAAGCAAGTTGTTAACTGTGTTTTCCGAAGACCCGGATACTATACTCATCTGATTCCCGAATGTCGGGGAGGCGTTATTATTATAGTATTCGGCGAAATATGTTACTATATTCGGACCATAGGAGTAGAGTCCATAGTCGAAATAATCGCCCATTGACCAGGTGAAGCCGCCATTTTCATCGTTTCGCATGGACCAATAGCAAAAAAAGTTATTATTGTATGAATAAATAGTGGTGCAGCCTACCGTTTCAAACGCAAAAGCCGATGTGTAGAAGTTATTATTAGTTACATATAAAGTTGTGGGATCGTAGTAATCCCATGAATAGACGGCGTTATAGGAATAGAATGTATTGTAGGCTATGGTAGTGGTGCCGCTGACTCCGTACTGGGCTATGCCGTAGCTGCTGGATCCGAAATAATTATTGCTGATCAGGATGTTTTTGGAGGAGTCCAATCCGTATATGCTCAAATAAGCGGAATCCTCAAATCTGCAATTATATATCGTGGCCCCGGTTTCATAAAGATATAAGTTGAGATACCCGCCAAAGACGATTCCGTCTATAACGGTGTTATTGGTATTGTAAATGTATAAATATTGGTAGTACCAGTACGAATCTGAGGCAATTCCGTATATGGTGGAAGATTCTTCAAAGTTTTTTGTAACAGGATCCCAGTGCCTGTTCCCATTTTCGTCAAATCCCCCCATTATGGAGATATCTTTGTTTATGTTTTTCGAGATGTTGTAGTAGCTCCATTCTCCGCCCTTAAGAACGATTATATCGCTGGCTGATGCGTTATATATGGCTGTGTCTATAGATGAGGAATAATAGCCGTAATTATCGAACCCGACATAGATATGGCGCTTACCGTTTATTACTTCAGATGCAAGCACTCTATCCGGGGCTGGCGCATCATATAACTGATCTGGGTTTGTAGGGTCGACATATTTTTTGTCGCCTCCGGAGCCAATGCTTATATTGTAATAGACCGAATCCACTAGACCGGGCTGGTTTATAACGGCGACTTTTTTGGAGGCAGAGGCGGAACTGGCCTTTTTCTTTATCTCAACGGTTGCCTTGGTATTGGCTGTCTTATCCACATTATCCGCCACATTACCTTTTATATTCTCTATAAGTCTCTCCATAAAACTTTTCTTAGGGTCGAGCTGGCCCAATATAGCCTCGGTTTGATACTTGGCGGCATTTATGTATCCGGGTGAGAATATTGAGGATGATGCGCTCGACAGCCTGTCGTTATTGCCGTCTGTATCGTACGCGCAGGCCGCGCATACGGAAGTTAAAATAATTGCCATCATCATAAATAAATTTTTCATAAGTCACCATCGCTACTTCTTCTCCTCGAGCACTTCGCTGAGCTTCTTGGTGAATATCCCAAGGATATCCTTCATATGGTCTTCCATGAGTCTCTTTGATGGATCGAGGTACTCTTTGCGATATTTGGAGTCCTGCTGAAGTATATACTCCAGCTCGAAAGACTTGTCGTTCGATTTGCGGATATTTGCAAGTATCCTGTCTATCTCCCTGGGTTCCATCTTCCTAAGCTCTTCTTCGGTGAGCTTCTTATTGACTATCCCCTTGATCTCCAAAACGGCTATATTGGCGGCTATCTCTTTTGCGATGTTATTGTAGTAGGGCTTTATCGAGTCCTTATAGTCCAGGAGCACCTTATCCTTTGAAGCCCCGAGATCCTTGAACATGCCCTTCAAATTCTCCACATCACCCTCTTTTAGGAGGTCAGGTATGCCTTGAGTCAGGAGCGCTTCGGCTACGACCTGTAGAAGGTCATTTTCGGCCTTTGCAAGTTCATCTGAGTTATCCTTCTCCCCTTCCGCGTCAGCTATATCTTTTAATAGGTTCGTTATGGCGTCTATGATCAATTTCTGATACTCAGTTGGGTTCTTAAGGATAGATGCCAGGCGCATAGCGACATCGGCATCCCTGTTCTCAGCCATTACATCAATACCGAGCTCCAATGCGAACCTGTTCGCCTCACCATTATTAAACCATTTCACGATTGCGGTATCGCCTTGATTGGCGCCAAAGGATATATCTTTATCGAGGAGCAGTTTCTTCATGATGTTACCTATGATCTTAGGATCGGTCATGCCAAGGTATCTTAAATAACCGGTATCATCCCTATTATAGGTCGATGAGTACAACTGGTCGATATTGATCGGTTTTATTACGCTGATATTTGTATCGGCGGAGATCTTATCTCCATGCCCAGGGATTGAAGTATCATAAACCGAAGATGCTGTATCTTGAACATATATTCCGTAGTTCGGTAATGTCAAGGATATAGCCGATGTAAAGAAATCATTCGTCGAGTAAAGAAAGTGAGTGCCGGATCCTCCGGCTGTCATGGTTTTACCGTTTAGGAAATTATTATGGTCTGACGTTACGATAGCGTCATTGTTTATAGAGATCGCATAACCGATAGTATAAAAGTTATTGTATCTTATAAATATATCCTTCGTAATCCCGGTTCCTGCGGGAGATGTCGCATATACCGCACGCACGCTGTTGGACAAAAAAGTATTGCGCTCTATTGTTACATTGCTGGCTTTGGTTATGCTCACCCCCGCCACTATATTGCCGTCGAATGTATTATCGTGTATGTAAACAGCATTTGTGCAAGGGGGTGCATTTCCGACAGGATTGATGGATATACCGTTACCATTTGCACGAAACGTGCAGAAGCGAACTTCTGCTGACGTGTTGTTTAATAAACCGAGGCTGCTATTGAATTTTAGGCCATCAATGACAGCATTATTTACACCCATTAGGATCATTCCGGTTTCACCGCCGCCCGGTATGTTTATGGTGGATGTGTCAATAAAAGAGCGGGATGCGGAGTCCCAATGCCTGTTTCCATTAGAATCGTATCCGCCATATATCGATATAGCCTTGGTGATATTCCTTAAAATTGAGTACGAGCCTCCCCTTAAAATGATCTCATCTCTTACATCTGCGCGCGCATTATCTATAGCTTCTTGGATTGAGCCATAACCGCAATTAATACTGGAAAAACCTACATAGATGTGTCGCACGCCGCCTATCTCTTCCCATAGCAGTTTGTTATTATTGTCGTAATGTTGGTTTATTCCGGATCCTATAGCGATATTATGGTTGACCGGATCTGCGGTATCGACCCCGTTTACTCCAGAAATCTTGCTCACAGTCGGAGCCGAGCTCGTCTTTTTCTTTATATCAACAGTTTCCTTGGTTTTTACATCCTCATCGACATTTTTACCCACGTTGTTCTTAATATTTTCTACAAGTCTCTCCATAAAACTTTTCCTAGGGTCGAGCTGGCCCAATATAGCCTCGGTTTGATACTTGGCGGCATTTATGTATCCGGGTGAGAATATTGAGGATGATGCGCCCGACAGCCTGTCGCTATTATCACCTGTGCCATAGGCGTAGACTGCGCACTGAAGGATAAATATTATGAGTACCAGAGGTCTTATTGTTTTCATCTTCCCCACCTTTTAAAACCAGTATTTTAAATGAAAATAAAAAAAATCGCACTCCAACTGAAAAAACTAACAGGTCGCAAGATCTTTATAAGAGTTTCGGCAGCTGACTGCCATATCTGCAACTCTTGAGCCTGTTGCAGATTTAGGCTCTTTGAGCTTTGCGACCCATCTTTTCAGATGGTATGCGATTATCGATCTCTATTTAAAGTGTATACTATTTTTGACTTTTTACAAGGCCCAAAAACTGACTTTTTTATAGTTAACATTATGTGCGTTTATTTGCTAGTTTATTTCTTCTCCTTAAGCGCATCGCTGAGTCTCTTTGCGAATACCCCGAGAACATCCTTCATATGGTCTTCCATGAGCTTCTTTGACGGATCAAGGTACTCTTTACGATATTTGGAGTCCTGCTGGAGTATATATTCAAGTTCAAAGGACTTGTCGTTCGATTTACGGATACTCTCAAGTATCCGGTCTATCTCCCTGGGTTCCATCTTTCTTAATTCTTCTTCTGTGAGCTTCTTATTGACTATACCCTTGATCTCAAGAACGGCTATATTGGCGGCTATCTCTTTTGCTATGTTGTTGTAGTAGGGCTTTATGGAGTCCTTATAGTCAAGCAGGACCTTATCCTTTGAAGCCCCCAGGTCCTTGAACATGCCCTTCATGTTCTCCACATCGCCTTCTTTTAAGAGATCAGGTATACCCTGAGCCAAGAGAACAGCGGCCGCCATCTGGAGGAGGTCGTTTTCCGCCTTAGTGAGCTCATCGGACTTGCCGCCCTCCCCTTTCGCGTTGGCTAAATCTTTTAAGAGGCTGGTTATGGCGTCTATGATGAGTTTTTGGTCCTCTGTGGGGTTCTTAAGTATATTGGCTAGCGCTGTCGCTAAATTCATCTCTTTAGATGAGCTATCGGTTATGGCCAATACCCCGGATTCTCCAAGTGATTTATTAACGAGTTTCTGTATAATCGCAGGATCTACCGGTCTTGTGCCGAATGCGGCAAGATCGTTTTTTGATTCCAATAGTCCCTTAAATATCGAACTGACACTATCGGTATTTAGTCCAAGGGTTAATCCGCTCTTTGTGCTGGTTTGCAGATACCTGGAAGAGTTGTAATCGTAGTTGTAAAGGCTTCGATTTTCATATGGATTTAATAAATTTGGTGTTATAAGATCGGGGGTATTTTCGTATCTTCCCGGACCGGTATTGGATAGATTGACTACGCTTAAATCCACATCGGATTCGGAAACAACGCATCCGCTTACAATGTCAAAGTAAGAATCATGACGAAAGGCTCTAGCGCCATTGGGAATCGGATCGTTAGGATTAAACATCCATCCATCTGGCCTTAAATAATACTCATGCTCCAAGCCTATGTTAAATCCGCTCATCTCTATCGTATCGGTCAGCAGAAAAGTTTCTACTCCATGTATATTGATATTGCTGGGAGTGCCGATAATATCTCTCTCTCCCAACTCATTGTAGCCTCCGAATAGATTAACAGAATCGTAAAGAATAACGCCGTCTATATAATTTACGGCGTGATAATCAGTAGGAGCCCAGCCTTTTACAATCACATTACCTCCGCCACGCTGCGAAGCATAGAAAGTGGCGCTGCTTATTGTAGACATGCCGACATCATCGAATCCGGCATATACATATCTTTTGCCATCGAAAAATTCAGATATAAGGCGTCCGTCCACATACTCTTGATTATCGCCTGCTCCTATCTTAATACTATCGTCACCAGCGGTAGGCGTTATATTGACTTGATTAACATTCTTCGCACTGGTCTTCTTTTTGATCTCAACCGTCGCTTTACTATCTGCTGTTTCATCTACGTTATCCGCCACTCCTGCCTTAATATTATCTACAAGCCTTTCCATAAAACTCTTCTTAGGGTCGAGCTGGCCAATTACGGCTTCAGTTTTCTGCTTGGCGGCGTTGATGTATCCGGGTGAGAATACAGACGATGAAGTACTGGACAGCCTGTCGCTATTGTCACCTGCGTCATAGGCATAGGCTGAGCCAACCAGGCTCAGGATCATTATTATGGTAACTTTTAAAGTTCTCATCTTTATCACCTAACTTGTGCTCTTGCGCACTTACACTATTTCTTCTCCTCGAGCGCTTCGCTGATCTTCTTAGCGAAGGAGCCGAGAATGAGCTTCATATTGTCTTCCATGAGTTTTTTAGATGGGTTAAGATACTCCTTGCGGTACTTGGAGTCCTGCTGGAGTATATACTCCAGCTCAAAGGACTTATCGTTATTTTTACGGATATTCTCGAGTATCCGGTCTATCTCCCTTGGCTCAAGTTTCTTCAATTGTTCTTCGGTCAGGTTCTTTTTGATCATACCTTTAGTCTCAAGGACTGCGATATTGGCCGCTATCTCCTTTGCTATGTTGTTGTAGTAGGGCTTTACGGAGTCCTTATAGTCCATGAGTGCTTTATCTTTTGAAGCCCCAAGGTCTTTAAACATGCCTTTCATGTTCTCTACATCCCCTTCTTTTAAGAGATCGGGTACGCCCTGGGCGAACAGAACGGCGGCCGCCATCTTCAGGAGGTCGTTTTCGGCTTTGGTTAGCTCTTCGGACTTACCCGCCTCTCCCTCTATCTTCGATACGTCTTCTAAGAGTTTGGTTATGGCGTCGATGATGATCTTCTGGTCTTCATTGGGGTTCTTAAGTATATTGGCCAGTGCCATGGCGACTTGCATTTCAGGGGTGTTTGATTGGGTTTCGGTAAGACTTGGGACGCCTATGGCGGAGGATAATGCCTTGGTGATGAGACGGCCTAATTCGGCTTCGTTAGTAGGTCGGCCCATATTAGTAGCCAGGGCGCCTTTACTACTGAGTAAAGACTTGAATATCTCAGGCACGGCGTTATTGCTGCTGTTGTTAAAATCGGACCTCAACTCCCATCCGTAAGAGCTGTTTTTAAATATGTTTGATTTAAGAGAGTTTAGGAACGTATCGGGCAATAGGTCTTGCCTTAGATTGCTGGTGCTTGTGGGTGCAAGAGACGGCTTTAATGTATCGTTTGATACAACGCTGCCATTGGCGCCGAGTGCTTGGGTTTTTAAGGAGTATTTTTGATTTACGTCGCGCTCATACCAGAATACAGCTATACCACCCGTAGAGAGTATAGACAGGCTGCTTATATATGTTTCATATAATGATCTGTTTCCTATAAGGTTGGTCAGTGTTTCAGGTATAGCGACGCCGCTTGAATCAAATCTCTGGGTTTTGAAGGACCATTTGCTATTTGAGTCAGACTCTGTCCAAAATACAACTACGTTGCCGTCAGGGAGTGTGGTGACATTACCAATACTCGCACTATTTAATGACCTGCCGCCCGTAAGGGTAGTTAGTGCCCCTGGTATGGCGATGCCGCTTGAGTTGAATGTCTGAGTTCTAATTTCATATCCATTTATGTTCCTCTCCCACCAGAATACAGATACGTTGCCATTAGGGAATACAGAGATGTTAGATATAGTTGCATAATTACATATTCTGTTGCCTGTAATTACGGTTAGCGATCCGGGTATAGCGGCGCCACTTGAATTAAATGTCTGAGTTCTGAGAGAATGCTTATTGCTCAAGTCGCGTTCCCACCAGAATACGCAAACATTGCCGTTAGGAAGCGTTGAGACGCTGCTTATATATATTTCATATAGTACCCTGGCGCCTGTAAGGGTAGATATCGATCCGGGTATAGTGGCGCCACTTGAATTAAATGTCTGAGTTCTGAGAGAATACCTATAATTTAAACCCCGCTCCATCCAGAATACGACTACGTTGCCGTTAGGAAGCGCGGAGATATTATATACACTCGTGTCCACTAATAACCTGCTTTCGGTAAGGGTGGTTAGTGCTCCAGGTATAGCGATGCCGCTTGAATTGAATGTTTGGGTTTTGAGGGAGTAGTTATAGTTAACGTCACGCTCCATCCAAAACAGGACTACATTTCCGTTAGGGAGAGTGGAGACTTTATCTATGGTTGCACTATATATAAGTGCATCGCCTGCAATATTGGTCAGTGTTTCGGCTATAGCGATGCCGCTTGAATTGAATCTCTGGGTTCTGAAAGACCATTTATTATTTGAGGCGCACTCGCTCCAGAATACGGCTATGTTGCCGCCAGGAAGCATGGAGACATTATTTATATCCGCATTATTCAATAGCCTGCCACTTGTAAGGGTGGTTAGTGACCCAGGCATAGTGATCCCGTTTGAATCGAATGTTTGGGTTTTGAGAGAAGGTTTACCATCCGAGCCTGTTTCGTTCCAAAATACGGCTAAGTTGCCATTAGGGAGTATGGAGACATTTTTTAAGGTAGCGTTACCAAGCAACTCGCCACCTGTAAGGGGAGTTAGCGACCCTGGTATAGCGACGCCGCTTGGATCGAATGTTTGAATTTTGAGGGAATATTTATAGTTTAAATCTGCCTCCTTCCACAATACGGTCACATTGCCGCTAGGGAGTACGGAGACATTTTCTATATATGCATAATTTAATATTCTACCGCCTGTGAGAATAGCCGTTGATCCTGATATGGCGAGGCCGTTTGAATCGAATGTCTGGGTTCTGATAGAATATTTATCCCCGGCTGAGTCGCGCTCATACCAGAATACGACTACGTTGCCGTTAGCGAGCACAGAGACATTACTTATGTCTGCGAAAAATAATGACCTGCTGCCTGTAAGGCTAATTGGCGTTTCGTATATAGCTATGCCGCCTGAATTAAACATCTGGACTTTTATAGACTCCCTGCTATTTGAGCCGCTCTCCTTCCAAAATACAGCTATACTGCCGTTAGTAAGCACAGAGATCCTATCGATATATACCGCGTACAATAGACCGTCGCCTGTGACAGTGGTTAGCGTTTCAGATATAGCGATGCCGCCTGAATCGAATCTCTGGGTTTTGAGGAAATATTTCCCCGCCGAATCACGCTCATCCCAAAATACGGCTACGTTACCGTTGGGGAGTATAGAGATACTATTTATACTCGCACTATTTAATGACCTGCCGCCTGTAAGGATAATCGGTGTTTCATATATAGCGATGCCGCTTGAGTCGAATGTCTGAGCTTTAATGCCTGTAAGCGAATATTTCCAAAAAGCGTAATATTTTCCATTGGACTGTTTAAGGGTATAGTCGCTTCTGTAGCCATTATTGAGGCCATCTATGTACTTCTGGATTTCGTCTCGTATATAATCAGGTATTTCATCAGGTTTTAGACTTACGGGTGTTGTGACAGGAACCTCGCTTGCCTGCGTCGAGGTAATCTTAGCGCTCGTCTTCTTCTTGATCTCAGGCGTCGCCTTAGTGTTGGCTGCCTTATCGACATTGTCAGCCACTCCGCCTTTTATATTCTCCATAAGCCTCTCCATAAAACTCTTCTGAGGGTACATTTGATCCCTTATGGACTCCGTCTTCTGCTTGGCGGCGTTGATATATCCAGGGCTGAATACAGACGATGAAGTACTGGACAGCCTATCGCTATTGTCGCCTGCATCATAGGCATAGGCTGTGCACTGAAGGATCAGCATCATGATTATCATGGTCCTGAGCGTTTTCATCTTATTCACCCTAATTTAAAAACTTCATATTAAGAGGGCAGAAAAACACGCCTGAATACAACCCGACACCCCGGGTGGTATCACCCTCTATATAAAGTATATACTATTATTAGATGAATACAAGGCAGGAAAGCTAACTTTTGTCTGATTAACAACTTGGTCGGGTCGGGACTAACTTTGGCGTTTATCCAGAAGAAAATTAGAGCGTTCCAGCTCTTTTACGCGGCGTTTTACCCCAACTGCGATGTTGGTGAGTTCGGCATAGCTTGATATTGGGCGGTATTGGTTCGTAATTCCAGCAAGTGAAATACTCATTATGGGAAACTTTGCGAATACTCCCTTTCGGTCTTTTTCGAGTATATGGCCGGCCCTTCTATCCTCATCGGAATAAAACCCCTTAACCTCCATGTCGAAATTCAGCATGATCTCCCTTGCCAATATTTCCGCCTTTTCGGGGGTCGTTATTAGAAAAAAGTCATCTCCGCCCTCATGTCCGATGAAGTCGTTTTTATTGCCTTTTTCCTTTACGGCGTTTTCCAATACACGGCTTGTGAACTTTATTATGTCGTCGCCTTTCGATATGCCATATCTGTCGTTATAAGCTTTAAAATTATCAAGGTCTGCGTGTATTGCCACAAATTTTTCTCCGGCCCTTATCTTTCGCTCTATCTCTTCGCGTATTATGTTATTGCCGGGGAGTTTCGTCAGGGGGTTTGCGTTCTCCGCCTTATCCTTCATCTTTTTAAGAGCAATGGTCATTTCGTTGAATGTGTCCCCCAACTCCTGTATCTCATCGTTCGTCTTTATATTTACTCTCATATCGAGATTTCCGGAGGCTATGGCCTTAGTGGCTTTGTTGAGCACAATTATAGGCCTGACTACGGTATGTATCAGTATGAAGCCCAGGAATAAGTTGCCTATTATGACAGCTACGACGGTTAAGCCTATAGGTATAAGTATTCCCACCATCGCCTGGTGCACATTGCCTATCGAGAAGGAAAGCTTAGATATGTAAATCGATTGTCCTATGGTTACGGGAATGAATATGTCTATCATGTTGGAGTTTTGGTTGATTGTGGAGTAAAACCATGAGGTTCCGCCTGCTGATTTTGAAAGTCTTAAGTATGTTTCAATATCGCTTTTAGATTCGCCAAATTCCTTGATTATGGGATCATTAGTAGCTAGAACATCGCCGTCCATCGATATCATCGATATCTTATCTACTATCCCTTCTTTCGAGAAGGATTCGACCGCGGCTTCGAACATCCCCTCCAGGGCGGTTTCTTCGCCGATATCTTTTACCAACATCTCGAGGGTCGTCTTTACTATTATTGTTCCTACCCGAGCCCGGTATTTATTGTAAGAATTTATCCTCTCGACTTCGTTCTTTATCTGTATGAATGAAAATACGTAGATGAATAGCATCGATAACCCGGTTATCACAATAGCTATTCTTACTGATAGTTTAAATTTCAGCATCATCATTTTTTATATGGGTATTTATTAAGAAGCTTAACCAGGCTATCCGCAGATTCAGGCATCTTGACTATATTTTTCATAAGGATAGATTCCGCGGATACGGGTCTTCCGTAAAGAGCCTCATCTCCATCCCAGTGTTGTGTTATGACGGCTCCTTCCAGTTTAACTCCGGCGAAGAGTCCTCTGGATCTGGAGTATGACAATATACCGCCCTTTAACTGGGCGTCCGTAGAAGCCTCGGCGGACCTGCCCACAGGCCCGGCGGCGACGTTTGCATCCGCCCCCAGTTTAAATTGACTCTGAAGAAGGCCGTCTATTGAGCGTTTGTTCATGATAAGAAGCACGAAATCGGTAGCCTGCCCCCCTATCTGCCAGCCTAAACTCCCCCCTGCTATTGTGAATATGGCCGGAGGAGTCCAATTTCCGTTCTTATCGCGCACGATTATTACGCCCTGGCCGTATTTCCCGCCAATACCAAATCCCGCCGATATTGTATTTGGAAATACAGCTACTCCGGAGGCTTTTCTGAGAAGGTCTTCAGGTATGCTTTGGTCGGGCATCTGCTGGACTTCCGACAGGACTTTTCCCGACTCCTCAACGAGTCTGGACCACTTGTTGTCCTCCGCGCAATTTGCAACAGGACTCAGCGCTGTACAGAAAATAGTCGCCAGAAATATTATAGATGTAAACTTTCGCATATTATCTCCCGAAGTTATTAGCGGTTATTGAGACTTTATAGCCACTACTTTTACCAGGTCCGCGGCATCTTCTATCTTATCTGTTACGCCTTCGAGATACTCGGCCAACTGATAGGATAAGAGAAGGGTCGCCGGCTCAAGTTTTGCGTGAATTATCGATTCTATCACGATCTTCTTCTGGTCATCGGCGCTGTGTTCTATACGATCGACATCCTCGCAGTCGGCGAGGGCTTTTTTAAGGTCATTTTTAACTATCGCGTTAATTCCATCTTTTAATTTGCCTATAGATGTTACGATCAGATCTGTCGCGACGGCTATATTTGTAAGTATATTTTCCGGCAGTTTTTCCTCTATGAATCCCAAGAGTCGCGCCGCGCCGTTCGTCCAATCCGCGATTCTGTCGAGTGATTTTACGAAGTGCATCAGATCTTCCCTGTCCGGAGGAAGTAATAAGCCCTTTGACAGCTCATCAACCATTTTTGTCCTCAGGATGTCCGCTTTGTGCTCGCTCTCCCTGACCTGTTCGATGGCGTTATTTTTTGCAGCCGTATCGCCTTTTATGAAAGCCTTTATCGCCTCGTCGAAATACGTTACTGTTTTATAGGTTTCTTCAACATGGAGTTGGGCGTCCTTTATTATAGAATGTTCTTCGGCCATCCCCAGCCAGCCAAGTATATTTCTCGTCTCCCTCATTTTGCAGCCTCCTTTATTTATACTTTTACGAAAAGCATTATGGTTTTTAGTAAAGTGAAGCTTAATATCCCGGATACGAAAGGCGTCGCCAGCCAGCATATCATTATTTCACGCATGATACGTATATTTACAACACGCATCCCCCTGACCAGTCCGACTCCGAAGATGGCTCCTACTATAGAGTGGCTTGTGGACACAGGTATGCCGAACAGTGTGTAGATATGAACATTTATTGCGCTGGCCAATTGTACCGCAAAAGCCATTATAGGAATGAGATTTGTTATGTTGCTGCCTATGGTCTCAATGACCTTGTATCCCCAGGTCGTTATCCCGATAAGTATGGCCAACCCACCCAATATAACGCTTAATTTTGGCGACATTATTCCGGCTCCGGCCATGACGCCGGTCGCGTTTGCTACATCGTTCGCGCCCCAGGAAAACGCTACATAGCAGCCGCTCACCACCACCAGGACGGTCATGACGGGCCTGATATATTTTCGCGGTACTATGGCGTATATGATATTTTTAGACAGACGGTAAAATATGTAACCCAATATTGCAGCTCCGATAGGCGTGAATATCCAGCAGATAAAAATATCCTGAAGAACTTTCCATTTTATCGGAGCATGTATAGCAAGCCCGGCTCCGGCCACGGCGCCTACTATGGAATGGCTGGTGGATATGGGCATCTTCCAATATGTCGCAAGAACTATCCATGCGCAGGCTGCGAAGCATGCGACGAGCGCGACATACGACGCGGTGGATTTATCGAGTTTATCAAGAGGTACTATGCCCTTACCGATGGTCTTGGTGACGTAAGAGCCTTGCAACAAGGCTCCCAGAAATCCAAATATTGATATTAATATTATGGCCTGTTTAAGGGTCAATACCTTTGATCCGACCGCCGTCCCTAGCGAGTTGGCCGCGTCATTTGCGCCTATAGACCAACCGACGGCCAGTCCCATTAGTATCGTTATGGATATCAATAATAGCATTGCGACCATTATATTGCAGCGTTTTGATACTGTCAAGCACCAACGGGAATTGGCTGAGAATCTCTTTTGCAACAACCGAAATTTTATGATATACTCCTAAGCATATGAAAAAGACTATCGCGTTGATTCTCGGTGGCGGCCAGGGCAAGAGGTTATTTCCATTAACTATGTATCGCTCCAAACCGGCCGTGCCGATAGGCGGTAAATACAGGCTTATCGATATGCCTATATCAAATTGCCTTCACTCCAATATAAAAGACATATACGTCCTGACCCAGTTCAATTCAGAATCGCTGAATAATCACGTCAATAATACCTATCGGTTCGATTTTTTCTCAAGGGCTTTTGTGCGCATACTCGCCGCGGAACAGACGCTTGAGAACGGGAGCTGGTTCCAGGGCACCGCAGATTCCGTGAAGAAGAATCTGTTTCATCTAAACCTTAAAGGTTCGGAGGAGATACTGATACTGGCCGGCGACCACTTGTACGAGATGGATTACGCGGAGCTTATCCATTTCCACAGAAAGATGAAAGCGGATTTTACAGTCTCGGCATTGCCTGTAGCGGAGAATGAAGTGAAAGAACTCGGGATCCTGCGCCTGGGGAAAGATTCCAAAATAGTAGGTTTTAAAGAAAAGCCGGAGTCGATATCATTGCTCAAAGGTTTTGAATACAAGGCCGATAAGAGCCCCTCAGACAAGCTCATGTCTCGCAAAAAGTATCTTGCTTCAATGGGCGTTTATATTTTTAATGTTAAAGCACTGGAGAAGGCGCTTGAGGGAGAGTCAAAAGATTTTGGACGCGAAGTAATCCCTAATTCCATCAACAAACTTAAGGGTTATGGCTATATCTTTAACGGATATTGGCGCGATATCGGGAATATAAAGTCCTTCTACGACGCCAATATCGATCTCGCCTCTCACAGTCCTCATCTGTCATTTTTTTATCGTGGCACTGTATTTACGCGTCCCAGATTCCTCCCTCCTGCCAGGATATTGAATTGCAAGATAGGACATTCGCTCGTCGCCGAAGGCTGTATCGTTAATGATGCCCAGATAAGCGGATCTATAATAGGATTAAGAAGCGTTATTGGCAAGGGATGTAAGATAAACCGCTCGGTCCTCATGGGGGCTGATTATTACGAGGATGAAGATTCAGCCGCAAAGATAAAGATCGGGATCGGGGACGGTACTCAGATCGACAGGGCTATCGTGGATAAAAACGCCAGGATCGGCAAGAACGTCATTATCAGAAATTTGAAGAATCTGAGGGATCACGACGGAGATAATTATTTCATCAGGGACGGCATAGTGATCATAACAAAAAACGCCGTGATACCGGATGGAACTAAGATATAATGTTTTTCTGCACACACCTGCCCTGAGAGCCTCCTCTCGACCTTAGCCTCTCTTCGATCTTACGGATCACGCGTGTTTTGTCGAGAGCCCATGACGGGGCGATGTGGCCGCTCCCGCTTCCCTGCCCTGTAAGCCGCTGTATAATCACATCGCGAGGTATATTTTCCAGAAGATCACATGCCATTTTGACATATTCGTTCTCTTCCGGTATGCTTACGCTCCCTGCGAGGTATAGGCCCTCCAGGGCGCTTCCTTTTAATATGTGGAAAGAGTGTATCTTAACGCCATCCACGCGTATCTTAGTCAGGACTCCTGCGGTATTCATGATATCTTCGCGCTTTTCCCCCGGCAGTCCCAGTATTACGTGGGCGCATACTTTTATTCCAAACTTTTTTGTGAGCGTTACCGCTTTTACGAAGTCGTCCGATGTGTGGGCCCTGTTCATATTTTTCAGGGTCCTGTCGCTTGCCGACTGAAGCCCGTATTCTATCCAAACTTCCCGCTTATCCAGATACGAGGATATGAGTTTGAGTCTTTCGGCGTCAACGCAATCCGGGCGCGTCCCTATCGATATTCCGACTATATCGTCAAAAGGCAGCACCGAATCATAGACTTCTTTAAGTTTTTCATATTCGGCGTATGTGTTTGTGAAAGCCTGAAAGTAGGCTATGAACTTTTTCGCGTCGCGGCTCTTTCGGAGATATTCTATCCTGTCGGCGATCTGCTTGGTTACGCTGCTGTCCGGATCGGTATAGGAAGATCTCGATCCGCCTTCGCCGCAATACAGACATCCGCCCGTACCTTTAGACCCGTCCCTGTTCGGGCAGGTAAACCCGGCGTCGATGCCTATTCTGTAGACCTTCGTACCGTATTTAGTCCGCAGGTATGAGTTGTAGTCGTTGTATAGGTTCATTGGAAGTCGAATTATGCGCGCGCTCGTTTTCTTCTTTCCTTCTCCAGATTTACCATAAGTATCGATATGGCTGCCGGGGTTACGCCGGATATCCTTGAGGCCTGGCCCAGATTAAGAGGTTTGAGCGATAGCAACTTTTCTTTTATCTCCGCGGAAAGGCCGTGGATCTTTCCGTAATCGGTATCCGCGGATATCTTTATGCGCTCTATTTTTTTCATGCGCTCGATGACCTTTAATTGTCTCTCGATGAATCCCTCATATTTTATTTCGGTCTCAATGACTCGCGTATCTTCAGGGGTGAATTCAAAGCCGCCTTTTTCAGCGATATCTTCATATGATACTCCGGGGCGCCTTAATATCTTCTCGAGTCTTTTCTTCTTTATCCTGGCTATCTCTTTCGATATTCTGGAAATTTTTTCCATTACTCCCGAATATCGATCTTCATCTATGAGGCCCGTAGCGTATCCTATCGGGGTGAGTCTGGAATCGGCGTTATCTTCTCTCAATAGAAGTCTGTATTCTACCCTCGAAGTGAACATCCTGTAGGGCTCGTTTGTGCCTTTGGTAACAAGATCATCTATAAGAACTCCGATGTAAGATTGGGATCTGTCAAGAACAAGCGGCTCCCTGCCCTTTAGGCTAAGCGCGGCGTTTATTCCGGCCATAAGGCCAAGCGCTGCCGCTTCTTCATACCCGGTGGTTCCGTTTATTTGACCGGCCAGGTAAAGACCTTTTATCTTTTTAGATTCGAGCGTGGCGTAAAGTTCGGTAGGATCGACAAAATCATATTCGATACCATACCCGGGTCTGGTTATCTTCGCCCGCTCTAGTCCTTTTATCGAATTGACTATCTTTTCCTGAACATCGATCGGCAGGCTCGTGGAAATGCCGTTAGGGTAGTACTCCGTAGTAGATAAACTTTCCGGCTCCAGGAATATATGGTGGCTCGCTCGCTCCGGGAAGCGGTATATCTTATCTTCTATCGAAGGGCAGTATCTTACGCCGGTGCCTTTTATCACTCCGGTGAATAGAGGCGAGCGGTCAAGTGCCGATCTGATAATGTCGTGCGTGCGTGTATTTGTATGCGTCAAATGGCACGGGAGCTGTTCCCTCAGGATCTTTTTATTGGTAAAAGAAAACGGCGTTATTTCCCTGTCGCCTTTCTGTTCGACCAATCCTTCAAAATCTATGGTCTTTCCGTCGAGGCGCGCGCATGTGCCGGTTTTCAGTCTCCCCATCCTTAAGCCGAGATCCTTTAAGGATCGGGCGAGGCCTTTGGACGGTTTCTCTCCTGCTCTTCCTCCGGGCCTGTGTTCAAGGCCTATATGTATCAGGCCGTTTAGAAAAGTGCCGGGAGTTATTATAACCGCCGGAGCGCGCAAACTCTCACCGAGAGAAGTTTTTAATCCTTTTACGGCTCCGCCCTTTACCAATATTTCCTCGGCCATTCCCTCTTTTATGTCGAGTCCGTCCCGGCCGCTCACTAACGAGCGCATAAAAGAGTTATAAGCGTGCCTGTCTACCTGAGCTCTGGAAGACCTTACTGCCGGGCCTTTCTACGTATTGAGCGTTCTGAACTGGATCAGGGTAGCGTCTGCCGCTTTGGCCATCCACCCGCCGAGCGCGTCGACCTCCTTAACGAGTTGCCCTTTGGCAAGCCCTCCTATGGCGGGATTGCAGGACATCGCGCCTATAGTGTCCGCGCTCATCGTAAGAAGCAGCGTTCGGCACCCGAGTTTAGAGGCCGCAAGCGCCGCCTCGCATCCGGCATGTCCTCCGCCGACAACTATCACATCGTAATCGCTAGTCATAGCTTCATTGTAGCATGCCGGCCTGTAGTTTTTCAACACGGCGTAATAGCTTCGCTTTTCCATAGGGGGAACCTAAGGTTCCCCCTGCATGGCGTTCGCGAGCACCTGAATATCTACAGGGTTGCTCGCTCACTGTCACCCCCTCCGAGAATGTAGCAATACGGCTAATATTTAAAACCTATATTTAAGGGAAGGGAAATTATTTCCCTTCCCTTAAGATCCTATCCTTTCGTATTAGTGTCACTTCGTGACCTTAATTGATCTTAACCTTGGGCAACCGCCCCGGTTGTCCAAGGTTATTTTTTAATAGAAAAGCGTAGCTGTAATTTTCTTATGCTTAAATCCAGTAGGCAATAGCCATCCGGACATGTGGGCTGAACCGTATAAATTTTGCGCAGTACTTCACTATTACGCGGCTTTCCCTTGAAAATACCTATATAGATACGAATACTATGCTAATCCTTGACGAGCAAAATTAGGTGAAGCCCACTGTCCGGGTGGCAAAGATTGCTGCTGAAAATAGTGGAAGAAAATTATAAGCGGAGCGCTATTGCTTTTTTGGAAATGTCAGGTATACTATGTATTGGATGACAACGGCATAAGTGACCCGTTCCCGGGCCTAAAGGTACAAGTTACCTACACAGAGCTGTTGCCATCCTTTTTATTTGCTTTCGTAAATGATTAAAAAAAAGCCTGAAGACTTCGGCAAATAATCCGCCAAAGCATTCAGGCTCTTTACGTGTTGAATGCGACGGCGGATTCGCCTTCGCCTCCGGCAATGGCCTCTGCTATCCCCTTATTTCCTGTAGAATTCCTTTATCTTGGCGAGTATCTCATTCGGGGTGTCCGCTACGGAGAATATTGACAGGTCCTTCTTTTCTATGGCGTCATTATCCAGCAGTGTCGTCTTTATCCACTTTATCATATCCTTCCAGTATTCGCTGCCCACTAGAATAACCGGTAGCGGGTCGACTCTCTCGGTCTGGACCAGCGTTATGCCTTCGAACAGTTCATCCAGAGTTCCAAATCCGCCCGGGAATACTATAAATGCTTTCGCGTATTTGACGAACATTACTTTCCTGCAGAAGAAATACTTAAACTCGACAGATCTCGTTACGTATTTATTTGGTTTCTGCGCGGTTGGTATTAGTATGTTGAGCCCTACAGAGTCACCGTTAGCTTCCATGGCGCCTTTGTTCGCGCCCTCCATTATGCCGGGGCCGGCGCCGGTTATAACGGAATATCCGCTCTTGGCCATAAGATAGGCCGTATCTACGGCCAGTTTGTAGTATTTATTATCCGGCTTAAATCTGGCCGATCCGAATATGGTGACAGCCTTTTTTATATTGGACAATTCTTCGAATCCGTCAACAAACTCGCTCATTATGCGGAATATCCGCCAAGGATCTTCTTTTGTGAAATCGCCTTTTCCCAGTCCCATTTAGTCTCCTTTTATAGTTTTATTACAGAATCGAACGTGCCGAAAGCATTGACTTCTTTATCGTTATTTTCCGAGTCGATGGTCCATTCGCCGTCCACTACGAATTTATATCTGTATTTACCGGGAGTAAGCCCCATCTTCTTCGTCCATTTTCCGCTATCGAGCCTCGAAAGTCTGGACTCGTCGTTTATTTTCCAGTGGTTAAAGTCTCCCACAAGAAAAATCTCATTAGCGCTCGGGGCGTTTACAAGAAAATCTATCTCTTTAGTCGGATCTCTTTCGATCTCCGGAGCGGGGGCCTGGACCTGCGTCGGAGCGGACGTCACGGTCTCTGTGACCGGCGCGGTTACGGCGACTATCGCTTTTTCCGGCTCCGCTATCCTGTCGAAACTCAATAGTTCTTCGGAAAGCGCCTTGTAATCTATCGCGCCGTTCGAAGCAATGTCAAATTTCATGACGCTCTCGCCCTTAGCGGCGGCCTTCTTTAATGCGACGCTTGAGCGTATTACTGTCTGAAGGAGCTGGTCCCTGAAGAACGATCGTATCTCATCCAGCATCACCTGTGAATACTTGGTCCTCTTGTCGAATATCGTCGCCACCGCGTGCACGGCGGGCGCGTGGCCTATCTTTACTTTTATGAGTTCCAGCATCCCTAAAAGTTTTCCTACGCCCATAAGCGAAAATACGCTCATGTCTATAGGAACCAGTATCATATCCGCGGCGCGCAGCGCGTTGAATGTCAGAAATCCAAGGCTCGGTGGACAATCTATGATTGTATAATCGTATGTATTGCCGGCCGGCGTTATGGCGTCCTTTAGCTTCGATACAGCGTCCTCTTTGTCTTTTAATTCCTGCTCCAGTGTGCTAAGCATTATATTGGAAGTGACTATATCAAGATTTGGGCACAAATTCGCTATGCACTCTGTAAGCATTCGCTTCTTTTCGGAGTTATCGGTCAGTATGTTATATATGGATTTATCCACCGTCTGGAGATTGGCGCCCAGCCCGAAAGAAGCATGAGACTGCGGATCCAGATCTATAACTAGAACCCTTTTTCCGGCAATGGCAAGGGCCGCAGCCAGATTAATAGCCGTTGTAGTTTTTCCGCAACCGCCCTTCTGGTTCGCAACGGATATTGTCTTCATAATATAACCCCCTATTTAGCGAAGCTTATGCTTCTTATAAAAATGGCCGAACCGATGGATGCGTTTTTATCGGCGGCGGATTCGCCTATGCGCCCGTATTCTATTCTAATCGCGCTTATATTTTTAATATCTATGTATTTTTTTGCGATATCTACCGGGATGGATTCATCGGTCCAGTATGAAGATAGGGAAAATTCTTTCATGCGAAATGATTTGTTTCCGGAATCGCGGAGTATAAGGCAGGCCTTCTCGCCGCCCATCCTGCCTTTTATCGAGATCTTCAATGTTCTTGAAGTGAGATCTATCGGAAATCTGAGCGGCAGAGAGAAGTCCGCCCAGTTATATTTCTTAGGGTTTTTTAGGGCGATCTCCTCGCTTTGAGGTTTCGATCTCTCGGTCCTGGCGTAGCCCAAAAATTCCGTCCTGACCACGACGTCCTTATTCATAGACCCTTTGTCCACGAGCGATATTACCGTCATGGCAGAAACTTTTTTTCGCAAATATTCGTTATAATTATTTCCTGCGATCGATGAAAGCGCGAGTATAAAGCCCATTGCCGAAAGTATTATGAAGGCGCTTACAATGAGTATTACCAGGTCTTTTAGTGACGGGGATTTTCTTTTTGATCGGGATTTGGGACGAGCTTTCTTAGAGAAGTATGTGCTTGCGATGTGTTCAAGAAGCACATCTTCCTTGGAGTAGGATCTTCGTGTTCCTTCTAGCGTTTTACTCATACTCCTTTTCGATTAAATATACACTATATTGAGAAGGATTACAAATATTTTTTAGCAAAATCGACGCCGTTTTTAAATATTACAAAACCTGCGCCTTCCTCCTCCTTTTTTATACCCATTCTGGTCCATTCGGGATCCTGAAATATGCTTAAATGTCTTTCCGGGTGCGGCATCAGCCCGAATATCCTGCCGGTAGGGTCGCATATGCCGGCTATTCCATCCACCGCTCCGTTCGGATTATCCGGGTATCCGCATTTTTGGCCGCGCGAGTCGACATATTCGAATACTACGAGGCCATCAGTTTTCAGGCGGCTTAGTATATTCTTATCCCTCGGGACGAACTTTCCTTCCCCGTGCGCTACCGGGAGCCGGATCACGCCATCCATACCTCTCGTCCAAACACACTTAGTCTTCGGAGCCCTGCTTTTCGCGTTCTTCAGATAAACCCAGCGATCTTCGAACTTATTGGAATCATTCAGCGTTAAGGTCGCCTCTATCGTCTTGAAGTCACCTGTGAGATTGGGCAGGAGGCCTGCCTTAACGAGCACCTGGAAGCCATTACATATTCCGATCATGAGCTTTCCGCATTTTATGAATCGTTCTATTTCCTCTTCCATGGCGAACTTGAGTTCGTTTGCCAATATCTTGCCGCTGGCTATATCATCGCCGTATGTGAATCCGCCGGGTATAGCGAGTATCGCGAATTCGCTAAGATTCTTTTTGCCGGAAGATAATTCGTTCACGTGCACGAGCTCAGGATACGCCCCTGCCGCTTCGAACGCGAAGGCCGTCTCCTTATCGCAATTCGTTCCGGCGGTCCTGAGTATTATGACTTTTACTTTTTTCATTTATTCGCCTTTAAAAGGGCTCTGCCAGGATTCTTTTAACTTGTCGATCGTAGTATCTATAATGATATTGCCTTTGAAATCGGTCACGCGGAATGCCCTGCCTTTAGATATAAGCCCCAGCTTCCATAGCGGGGCACCGGCCATTGCTCTTAAAAATTTCTTCTCATCGGTCACCTCGACGATAAAGCGAGTATTGGATTCCGAAAATAGAAACTTTTCCTCAGGCAGTATTTTCTGAAGTTTAGGAAGGTCGGATGCCTTAAATTTTATATCCATACCCAAGCCGCCGGCAAACGCCATTTCGGCCAAAGCGACGGCCATTCCGCCTTCGGAGCAGTCATGGCATGCCCTTATGTTTCCGCCTGACATAGCCCGGGATAGTTTTTCCATAAGAGCTTTTCCGTAAACAGGATCCACTTTTGGGATGTTGTTTCCGGTAAAACCGAGCATCTTGTAGTACTGTGATCCGCCAAGTTCATCATGGGTAAGCCCTACGAGATATATGGGATCGCCCGCTTTTTTAGCGTCCATCGTTACGGATTTGGATATATCGTCCATTACGGATATGCAAGATATCAGTAACGTGGGTGGTATGGATATGGTCTTCTTTCCGGTAGAGTATTCGTTATTCAGACTGTCTTTTCCTGAAATAAAAGGGACGCTGTAGGCTTTCGCTATATCGTAGCAAGCCATGGAGGCTCTGACCAGCCCTCCGAGCCTGTCAGGCTTATTGGTATTTCCCCAACAGAAGTTATCGAGGATGGCACACTGCTTTAAATTCGCGCCTACGGATATTATCTGGCGCAGAGCTTCATCTATGGCGCTGGCAGCCATCCAATAAGGGTCGATCTTGCCGAAATCAGGATTTATCCCGCACGAAACGGCTATGCCTTTTTTTGAATCGAGAACCGGGCGCGTAACGGAAGCGTCTCCGGGCCCTCCGCCATCGACGCCTTGAAGCGGCTTTATCACGCTTCCGCCCTGAACTTCATGGTCGTATTGACGTATTATCCATTCTTTGCTGGCTATATTCCAATTCTTAAAAAGTTTAAGCAGCTCGCCTGTCATATTCTTTCCGGTTTTAGGACGGGGCTCTTTGAATACGGGCTTCTTCCATACCGCTTTTCTTTTCACATCGGGAAGTCCGTCGTGCAGAAATTTCATTTCAATATCGCCGACCTTGTTGCCATCATAAAAAAGCCTAAGCCTCTTATCGCCCGTGAATTTTCCGATAACGGTAGCTTCCACGTTCTCAGAGGCGAATATCGCTATAGTTTGGTCGATCTTTTCCGGGCTTACCGCTATGACCATCCTCTCCTGCGCCTCTGATATCCATATTTCCGAATAGCTCAAGCCTTTATATTTTAGCGGCACCTTATCCAGATATATCTCGGCGCCAAGCTCCTCGCCCATCTCCCCTATCGCGCTCGATAGTCCGCCAGCCCCGCAATCGGTTATAGCGTTGTAAAGTTTCGCATCCCTGGCTTTAAGGATGGTATCGGTCACTTTCTTTTCCTGTATCGGGTTTCCTATCTGGACCGCCGAGCCGGAGACTTCTTCCGATTCATGCGTCAATTCGCCTGAGGAGAATGTGGCGCCATGAATACCGTCCCTGCCGGTCCTTCCTCCCACAACGACCGCTAAGTCTCCCGCGTTTACGCGCTTAAACGCGGTGCCTCTCGGCATTATTCCAACGTTTCCGCAGAATACGAGCGGATTTCCGACGAAATCTTTATCGAAAGATACCGCGCCGTTTGACGTAGGTATACCCATCCTGTTGCCGTAGTCCCTTACCCCGGCAACGACGCCTTTCATTATGCGTTTTGGATGAAGAGCCCCTTTAGGGAGTTTTTTATACGGATAGTCCGGAAGCCCGAAACAAAATACGTCGGTATTTACGATAGGTTTGGCACCCATGCCGGTTCCCAGCGGATCGCGTATTACCCCGCCGATCCCGGTACCTGCCCCTCCGTAAGGCTCCAGCGCCGAAGGATGGTTATGGGTCTCGACCTTAAAGCAAATGTCGTGCTTTTCGTCAAAACGTATTATGCCGGAATTATCCGTAAATACAGATACGCACCATGGCTTGTTGAGTTCTTTGGTGACCTTCATTACGGTATTTTTCAGAAGGTTCTTTATAATTTTGCCTTCAAATTCTATCGATCCGCGGAACGTCTTATGCTTACAATGCTCCGACCAGGTCTGGGCTATTGTTTCGAGCTCGCAGTCGGTCGGATTTCTGCCGAGCTTCTTAAAATGCGCTTTTATCGAGCGCATTTCATCGAGCGATAAGAAGAGTTGTCCGTCCTTGGATATCTTTGCGAGTTTTTCATTACCCGCCCCCATAATATCGACATGCTTTAGTTGAAATTTGTAAGGGGGTATCTCGGGAGCTATCCTGGACTGGCCGATGACGAGGTGTTGGATGACTTTGTTATAGAGTATCTTTTCTGCGACCTTGCGGATCTCTTTTTCTGAAAGGATCGTCTTTATGAGATATTTCTTTGCGGTCTTGAGCGCGGATATGGAGCTAAAACCAATGTCTTTTATGGCTTTTTTTGCGCTCTCCTCCACAGGATCCATGACCCCGGGATTATACGCGATCTCGACTGTCTTAAATCCCGCCTCATTAAAGACGCTGCCGGTATAATTATAAATCTGCGTTATCGGATCTATCAGGAGGTGTTCGCATATATTTTTTACGTCGGACGACTCTATAGGGGCTTCTATGAGATAGACCTGTACCGTCTTTACCTCTCCGATCTTGCCCTTAAAACCGAGATCCGCTATATCTTTCTTTACCGAAGCGCCCTGAGCGTCGAAGAACCCGGGCTTTTCGCCGATTTCAATTCTGTAGAACATCTATTCCCATTCTATGGTTGATGGAGGCTTTGAGCTTATATCGTACGCCACCCTGTTGACGCCCCTGACCTCGTTTATTATCCTATTGGACACCTTGGCCATGACGTCGTATGGTATCTTGGCCCAATCGGCCGTCATCCCGTCGAGGCTTGTGACGGCGCGCAGCGCTACGACATTTTCGTAGGTTCTTTCGTCGCCCATTACGCCTACTGATTTTACCGGAAGAAGCACCGCGAACGCCTGCCATATCTTATCGTAAAGTCCTTCTTTTTTAAGGGTTGAAATGAATCTATCATCGACTTCTCTAAGCATATCGCAGCGTTCTTTCGTTACGTCGCCAAGTATGCGAACAGCCAGCCCCGGTCCCGGAAAAGGATGCCTGCCAAGGACTTCCCAGGGAATGGATAGCTCTTTACCTACAGCCCTTACTTCGTCCTTGAAAAGATATTTCAAAGGCTCTATAAGTTTAAGATTCATCTTTTTAGGCAATCCGCCGACATTGTGATGAGTCTTTATCGTGGCGCTGGGCCCGCCGAACGCGGAACGCGATTCTATGATATCGGGATACAGCGTTCCCTGAGCCAGGAACTTTACGCCGCCTATTCGCTTGGCCTCCCTGTCAAAAACTTTTATAAATGTCTTTCCTATTATCTTTCTCTTGGTTTCCGGATCCGTGACGCCCTTAAGATTGGCCAAAAATTCATCCGAAGCGTCTATAACCTTAAGATTCAGTTTAAAATGGCGCTGAAAGACTTCGCGCACGATCTCGGCCTCGCCTTTTCTTAATAGTCCGTTATCGACGAATACGCAAGCCAGCCTGCGGCCTATTGCCTTATTTATAAGGACTGCCGCGACCGAGGAGTCGACGCCTCCCGATAACCCCAGGATGACCTTTCCTCCCGCGGCTGTCCTGGCTATTTCGGAAACAGTTTCGCGAACGAACGAGCGCATAGACCAGTCGCCGCGCGCCCGGCATATGTTCTTTACGAAGTTTTTGATCACGATCTTGCCGTGCTGGGTATGAGCTACTTCCGGATGGAACTGGACCCCGAAAAGTTTTCGCCTGAAATCGGCGAACGCGGCTACGGATGTGTTTTTAGATGAAGCTGTGCGCGTGAATCCCCGCGGTATCTTGTGTACCTTATCCCCATGGCTCATCCATGTAACGCTCTTCTTCGGAACTCCGCTGAATAACATTCGCCCGTCTTTTATCTCAATATTCGCCCGGCCGTACTCCCTCGAATGCGCTCTGGTTACAGTCCCGCCTAGAGTCTTCGCCATCAGTTGCATTCCGTAACATATTCCCAATATAGGTATCCCGAGATCGAATATTTTCGGATCGCATTGGGGGGCTCCTTTTGCATAGACGCTCGCCGGCCCGCCCGATAGTATAACTCCCCTTATGATCTTAGGATCTATCGAAGATGATTTGATGTCCGGGGGCACGATCTCGCAGAAGACGTTGAGCTCGCGTACCGATCTTGCTATCAACTGGTTGTACTGAGAACCGAAATCTATTATAAGTATCTTTTCCCTGGCCATCTATACTATCCTCTTACATTTTTCCGCTTCGAGCGCCTTCTTTGAACTGCCTTTGCATATCTTGGTGGGATAATCCCCCGTGAAGCAGGCCGTGCAGAAATTTTCTTTCGGCAACATCATCGAGTTTAGCATCCCGTCGAGGCTTATGAATTTCAGGCTGTCTACGCCGATAAACTGCCTCATCTCTTCAATGTTGCGGTTTGCTGCAATAAGCTCTTTCTTTGTCGGAAAATCTATTCCGTAGAAACAAGGTGAAATGATCGGCGGACAGCTTACGCGCATATGTATCTCTTTTGCGCCTGCTTCCCTGAGCGCCCTTACCCTGCCTTTTGAGGTAGTGCCCCTTACGACAGAATCCTCCACTATTACAACGCGCTTATCTTTCAATACATCCCGTATCGGATTTAGCTTTATGCGGACCTTAAAATCTCTTATAAGCTGGCTAGGCTGTATGAATGTCCGTCCGACATAATGGTTTCGTATAAAGGCCATCTCGATCGGAAGTTTCGACTCCTCAGCGTACCCCAGCGCGGCATGTGTCCCGGAGTCCGGTATAGGCATTACCATATCCGCGTCTACGGGATGCTCTTTTGCTAGCGTCCTGCCGAGATTTTTTCTTGTAAGATATACGTTCTTCGTGAATATATTGGAGTCGGGTCTGGAGAAGTAGATGTATTCGAATATGCAGGAGGCTTTACGTTTCTCCTTCGATTGTTTAAGCGAGGTAAGACCGTTTTTATTTATGATGAGTGTTTCCCCCGGCTCTATGTCCCGTATATATTCGGCCTGAAGCAGATCAAATGCGCATGTTTCGCTCGCGACTACATAAGCGTTGCCGATCCTGCCGAGAGATAGAGGCCTGAAACCATGGGGGTCACGTATGGCGTATATCGAATCATTTACCATAAGGACGAATGAATACGCCCCTTCGAGCCTCTCGGTTATCGGCACTATCTTGTCGCGATAGTTGTTCTGCTGATCTTTGACCAGAAGATGGACAATGAGTTCGGAGTCCATGCTCGTCTGCAGGATGGAGCCGGAGTTCTCCAACTCGTTCTTCAGTTCTACGGAATTCGTAAGATTGCCATTATGCGCTACGGCAATGAATCCCTTTTTGTGATTTACGAGGAGCGGCTGGGTGTTCTTTATTGTGCTCGATCCGGTGGTCGAATAGCGAACATGACCTATCGCCATGTTGCCCTTTAATTTTTTGAGTGTATCCGCGCTGAAGACGCTTCCGACCAGCCCCATATCTTTGTGCTTATAGACCTTCTTGCCGTCGAAGCTTACTATGCCGGCAGACTCTTCCCCTCTGTGCTGAAGGGCGTAAAGTCCCAGATACGCAAGTTGACTGGCGTCCTTATGTCCGAAAACCCCGACTACACCGCAATATTCTTTCATTTATTATTCTTATGGTATTCCTGAATAGATGTCACGGAAATGTTCTTTTTCTTTATGATGTTCTCTATGCCATTCACAGACGCCTGAGCGCCGGAAATGGTAGTTATCAGAGGAACGCTGTACATTACCGCTTGATTGCGGATCTTGGCTTCGTCCTCTTTGGTCGCCTTTCCGGCCGGGGTGTTTATGATCATTGCTATCTTGTTATCTTTTATCAGATCTATTATGTTCGGCCTTCCCTCGTGGAGCTTAGGGAGCGTCTTCACGTCTATATCGTTATTCGACAGGGCGTCGGCCGTTCCCGAGGTGGCCATTATTTTAAACCCGAGATCGGCGAGTTTTTTGGCGACGAATACTATATTACGCTTGTCCTGGTTCTTTACGCTTATGAATACATTGCCCCTGATTGGGAGGTTCTGCCCGGCGGCTATCTGGCTCTTCGCGTATGCGGCTCCGAACGTGGAGTCGATGCCCATGACCTCGCCAGTAGATTTCATCTCCGGGCCAAGGATCGCATCCGACCCCGGGAACCGTGCGAACGGGAATACGGATTCTTTTACAGCTACGAAACCTATCTTCTTCTCTTTCGTAAATCCGAGCTCTTTCAGTGTCTTTCCCAGCATTATCTTCGTCGCGAGCTTGGCCAAGGGCACGTTTATGGCCTTACTTACGAACGGTATGGTTCTAGACGCTCTCGGGTTAACCTCGAGCACATAAACGATATTATTCTTTACCGCATACTGGACGTTCATCAAGCCCTTTACTTTAAGCTCCATAGCCATCGCTTGAGTGTTCTTTCTTATATTTTCCAGTATATCCTTGCCGAGGGTGTGCGGTGGCATTACCATGGCGCTGTCTCCGGAATGTATCCCCGCCTCTTCGATGTGTTCCAATATTCCGCCTATGACGCAGGTTTCACCGTCTGCGATGGCGTCTACGTCCACTTCTATGGCGTCCTCGAGGAATTTATCGACCAGTATAGGTCTTTCGGGAGAGGCCTCTACGGCCTTGGTCATATAATCGGACAGAGCCTTCTCGTCGTATACTATCTCCATGGCGCGCCCGCCCAGGACGAATGACGGCCTGACTACGACCGGGTATCCTATGCGTTCGGCTATTGTCCTGGCTTCATCGAAAGAAGTGGCTGTGCCGTTATCGGGCTGGATCAGTTTCAACTTCTTCAGCATCTGCTGGAAGCGTTTTCTGTCTTCGGCAATATCGATTGAGTCTGGGCTCGTTCCTAGGACCTTAACGCCGGCCCTCGACAGCGCCCCGGATATGTTTAATGGGGTCTGGCCGCCGAACTGGACTATTATCCCTTCGGGTTTCTCGAGGTCCACAATATTCATAACATCTTCGACCGTTAAAGGTTCGAAATACAATTTATCCGATGTGTCGTAGTCGGTTGAAACCGTTTCGGGGTTGCAGTTTATCATTATGCTTTCGACGTTTTCCTCTTTAAGGGCGTATGATGCGTGGCAGCAACAGTAATCGAACTCTATGCCCTGCCCTATCCTGTTAGGGCCGCCGCCGAGGATCAGGACTTTTTTTCTGTCGGTAGGAATGCTCTCCTCCTTGGCTCCGTATGTGGAATAATAGTACGGCCGCGCGGCTTTGAATTCTCCCGCGCATGTATCGACAAGTTTATATGAAGCCTTTATATTTTTTTCTATTCTCTTTTTTCTCACGTCATCTTCCTTTGAGTTTAGAAGCCAGGCAATCTGGACGTCCGAGAATCCGAGCTTCTTTGCCTTTAGAAGCAATTCCGGCGTTATCCGTATCTCGTCGGTAATATTATCATTACGGTATTTTTTTATCTCGTCTTCCGTTTCCACTATTATTCGCAGCCCATCTATGAACCAGCGGTCGATCCTCGAAAGGTCATATATCTCATCATTTGTCAGGCCCATCTTTATCCCGTAACGCAGGTAAAAAAATCGCTCATCGCCCGGCACTCTTATCTTCTCTTTTATGGCGTCGGCGATATCTCTGGACGGATTTTTAAGTTCGGCGTCGGATATACCGTCGCGCCCGTCGCATCCCAGGCCGAAGCGCCTGGTCTCCGTGGAGCGTATTCCTTTTTGAAGCGCTTCCTGAAAGGTCCTGCCTATGGACATCGCCTCTCCCACGGCTTTCATAGATGTGTTCAGCACTCTCTGGGTCTGCGGGAATTTTTCAAAAGTGAATCGGCATATCTTGAAGACGCAGTAATCTACCGTCGGCTCGAAGAACGCGGAGGTCTTTCCGGTCACTTCATTCATCACCTCAGGCAGCGTAAGGCCTATCGCGAGTTTTGTCGCGACCCTGGCTATAGGAAAGCCGGTAGCCTTGGACGCGAGCGCCGAACTCCTGGAGAGCCTGGGATTCACTTCTATTATCACAATATGGCCGTCATCCGGGTTCTGGGCAAATTGTATATTGGCTCCGCCTCCCGTTATGCCGATCTTGCGTATTATCTTTTTGGAAAGGTTTACAAACTGCGCGTACTCTTCCGCGGTCAGCGTCTGTGAAGGAGCTACTACGATCGAGTCTCCGGTATGAACCCCCATGGGGTCTATATTCTCCATCGAAGTTATCATTATCACGTTGTCGACTCTGTCGCGCATAACCTCGAATTCGATCTCTTTCCACCCAAGGACCGATTGCTCTACCAGTACCTGGTGCACAGGGCTTATTTCAAGCGCTTTAGACAGACAGACTTCGAGCTCTTCTTTATTGTATGCGGTCGATCCGCCGCTGCCGCCGAGAGTATAAGCCGGTCGCAGTATCAGAGGAAAACCGATGCCAAGGCCTATCTTCATGCCCTCTTCTACGGTTTTAGCGATGCCGCTTCTCGGCACATCCACGCCTATCTCCTGCATGGCTTTCTTGAAAAGCGCCCTGTCCTCGGCGCGCGATATGGCGTCTACATCCGCGCCTATCGACTCAACGCCGTATTTTTTAAGGGTGCCGTTCTTCATTAGGAAATATGCCAGATTAAGAGCCGTCTGTCCTCCCAGCGTAGGCAATATGGCATCCGGCTTCTCTTTCTTGATAATATTGACGAGCGTTTCGATCGTAAGAGGTTCTATGTAAGTGACATCGGCCATATTCGGATCTGTCATTATTGTTGCCGGATTAGAATTAACAAGTATGGTGTAGTAACCCTCTTCTCTCAACGCTTTGCAGGCCTGAGATCCGGAGTAGTCAAATTCGCATGCCTGCCCGATTATTATAGGGCCCGATCCTATCATTAATATTCTTTTAATGTCTTTACGCTTTGACATATTGCACCTCTTCGCTGACGGAAACGCGGGCATTCTTCTTTACGGACGATTTTCGGGAAGGTATCATCGAGATGAATCTCTTGAAAGCGCCGTTTACTTCGTCGAATCCTGGGCTTACGGGGTAGTACTGGACACCGATAAATTTCAAGGCGCGGCTCTCGATTTCCTCTATTGTGCCGTCATTTACATTGCGCATCGAGATACAAACGTCGCGTTTTCCGGACTTAAGCGATCCTTCATCCAGAATATACGAGTGGTTTTGAACCGTTATCTCGCCCTTGAAAGATTTCTCTCCTATTACGGGATAGTTTGCTCCATGGTGGCCTGACTTCATGCGTTTTCTTTTTGCGCCGAGGGCTATACCGATTATCTGATGTCCGGTCGATATCCCGAAGAGCGGGACCTTGCCAAGAATACCCTTAACTATATCCGCTGTTTTATTTATAGCGTCGTCATCCTCAGGCCCGTTCGATACTATGACGCCGTCCGGCTTCATCGCGAGTATCGCGGCGGCGTCCGTGTTGTAAGGAATAAGGGTTAGATTGCACCCTAGAGTTTTAAGTTGTTTTATGAAGCTGTTCGTCATGCCAAGATCTATTACCGCCACATCAGGGCCTTTAAGACCGGTCGTTATCTGGGTCGGCTTCTTTACGGATATATCCGATATATAGTTTCTTTTAATGGATATCTTATAACTTTTAATTTTGGAAACTAACTCGGAACGGTTGGTGCTTTTGCTGGATATCATCGCGAACATCTCGCCTTTATCGCGTATCGAGAGCGCGATAGACCTCGTGTCGACTTCGCTTAATGCGCTTATCCCCTCATCCTTAAGAAATTCCCCGAGAGAGCCTTCCGACTGCCAGTTTGATCGTATCCTGGACTCCTGGGCTATCACCAGGCCGCTAAGCCAGCATTTTTTTGATTCATTGAATTTTTTCGCGATGCCGTAATTGCCTATCAAGGGATAAGTCAACACGAGGATCTTCCCGGCGTTTGCCGGATCGGTCATAAATTCCTGGTAGCCTACGACCGATGTATTCAGTACGACTTCGCCGAACCGTTCTCCCTGCTCACCTATTGCGATGCCTTCGAAACTTGTTCCGTCTTCCAGGACTAGGGTTGCTTTCATATGTCTCCCGTGGTTTGGCTCGCTAAAAAACTTCTACTATGTTACAAAAAGATTACGGGACGAAAATTTTCCATCCGTCGTAAGATTTACCCCCACCATCTTAAGGCCGACCTCGTCGCCCGGGGTCGGTATGTGGGTGATATGGATTTCGCAGCCGCGAAGCTCCGTGAGTTTCTCCATAGCTATCTGAGCGGTATGGTTCGTCGTCGCGCTTATCGAAAGCGCTATGAGAGTCTCTTCGAGATCCAGACTCTCCTTCTCCGCGTGGAGTATCTCCTCTTTTAATTTTGATATCTGCCCGATTATGTGAGGCGAGAGCAATAGTATCTCATCCGGAATGTTGGCGATCGTTTTTATAGCGTTCAACATGAGGCTTGAGGCGGCGTTCATAAGCGGCGAGTTCTTGCCGGTTATCATGCGGCCGTCTTTAAGCTGGATCGCCGCTCCGCAAAATACGCCGCCGAAACCTTTGCCGTTCTTTTCAGCGTCTTCGGCCGATTTTCTCGCGCTGGCGACGACAGGCCTGTCGGTCACTTTTACGCCCATCTCCTCCATCAGGACAGATACGCGATCGACCGTTTCTTTCTTCTCAATTCCGAGAACATGTTCGGAGTTATATCTGAAATACCGGCGTATCAGTTCCTGTTTCGCCGCCTCCTGGACGATAGCGTCGTCCACTATTCCGAACCCGGCCCTGTTCACCCCCATATCGGTAGGCGAGTTGTACATCGGAAGGTTTGAGCCTTTTTTTAATATTTTCGTCAGAATGAGTCTGAGAATAGGAAAGCACTCGACGTCCCTGTTGTAATTTATCGTAGCCTCATTGTACTTCGCAAGGTGGAACGGATCCACCAGGTTAAAGTCCTGTATATCCGCGGTAGCCGCCTCGTAAGCCACATTGACGGGATGCTTAAGCGGCAGGTTCCATATAGGGAAAGTCTCAAATTTCGCGTAGCCCGCATCGACCCCGCGTTTGTGCTCGTGGTAGAGCTGAGAAAGACAGGTCGAGAGTTTTCCGCTGTTCGGTCCCGGACCGGTTACGATGACTATCGGCTTTTTCGTTTCGATGTAATCGTTCTTCCCGAAGCCCTCTTCGCTTATGACGTGGTCTATATCGGTAGTATACCGGTCTATCGGATAATGCAGATAGACCTTAACGCCTCTTCTCTGGAGCTTATTCTTGAATATTACGGCGGAAGGCTGATTCGCGAAACGCGTTATGACCACGGCCAGTATGTCGAGCCCCCATTTTCGCAGATCGTCGATCAGTTTGAATGTGGCCGCGTCGTATGTTATGCCGAAGTCCCCGCGAACCCTCCCCTTTTCTATATCACCAGCGTATATTGAGAGGACTATGTCTATTTTGTCCTTCAGGAGCTGTAATAGTCTTATCTTTACGTTTGGGTCGTATCCGGGCAGGACTCTGGCGGCGTGATAGTCGAAACAAAGCTTTCCGCCGAACTCGAGGTACATCTTATTATTGAATTTTTCGACACGGGTGTTTATAGCGGCGGTCTGCTCTTTTAAGTACTTATCGTTATCGAACCCTGTGTGGGGTATTTTGGCGTGCATAAGATTAAAAGTCTTCTATTGTAGTATGATGGCGCCTTTAAGTTTTGACATATCGTTCTTGAACGCGGCACGCGCCTTCTCAAGGATAGCCTTATCGGTGTTCCAGCCTTTATATTCGGCTCGATCTTTAACCCACTGTTCAAATACAGCCCATCTGAATCGCGCTATCGTGACCTGATCTTCGGATAGCCCTGTCGACCTTACGAGTCTGGGCTCCAGGGTCGGCAGATCGGCACGGCCCTTGTAATTCTGGATAGGCTTCACTTTGCCAGTTACCAGGCTGTACTCTGAAGGTATTCTGATCCCAGCGATCTCGTAATTTACCGTGCGTATGAATAGCGCTTTATAAAGCGATGTCGATATCATCACAGCTAAAGCTATTATCAATATGGTCTTTATTTTCCTGTCCAACCCGGGCCTCTCTTTCCAGTTTTAAACTATCGACTAATTTTATCATTTCTTCATAGCTCTTTACAAGCGATATCTTCTCGCGGAGGCGCGCGGCTCTGCGGAAGTATTTTGTATGCCACATCACGACTTTGCGCATAAAGCCGATCCTGCCCGCGGCGCGGGGATTTCGGAATAGCTCCAGGTATTCGATATGTCTTTTTATTACATCTATTCTTGAATCTATATCCGGCTCATGTTCCAGGCGTCCAGTTGCCAGATACGACTCTATGTTTTTAAGAAGCCAAGGATTTCCCAAGGCGCCCCGTGCCGCCATTACTCCGTCGCATCCTGTGGCGTCGAGCATCGCTTTTGCGAGTTCGGGAGAGAATACGTTCCCGGATCCGAATACCGGTATCTTTACGGAATCTTTAATGGCTTTTATCGAAGCGTAATCTATCTCCCCGGAATATCCCTGGGCGCGGGTTCTTCCATGGACAAATATGGCCGCCGCGCCGCGCGACTCCAGCGAGCGCGCTATATCCGTGATCCCCTCAGCGTTCGTCGTTTCATATCCTGTCCGGATCTTTACGGTCACGGGCACAGGAAGGTTTGCAGCCAGTTTATCCAGTATCTTATACAGTACATCCGGATGTTTTATAAGATAAGCCCCCGATCTTTTCTTTACCGCTTTTTTTACAGGGCAGGCGGCGTTGATATCTATAAATGCGGGATTCGCGAGTTCTATTATCCGCATGGCGGCGGCAAGCATGGCGTCAGGATCGTCTCCCAACACCTGGCCGGCTATCGGGCGGTCGTTTTCGTTAGTCTTAAGTATCGACGCCGTTTTTCTGGCCGGACCGTATTTAACGGAATTTGAGTCGATCATTTCAAAGAATGCGAAACGCGCGCCGCATTCTCTGGCGACCAGGCGGAATGCGAGGTCCGTGCACCCTGCCATAGGCGCGAGCAGCACATTGGTATTTATCGCGGCGGAGCCGATATGTATCATTTGTCGTAAGTGGAGTAGTAGTACGGGGTATGGGCTTTGAATTCCGCGGCGCACGTATCGACGAGCTTAAAGTCGGGCCTTATGTCGTGCGATATCCTCAAGGATCGCATCTCTTCTTCGGAAGAATCTATTAATTTTGCCAGTTGACGATCGCTGAAGCCGAACTCTTTAGCCTTCTTAAGAAGCTTTACCGTGATCGATCCTTTTTTGGATGATATCTCCTCCTCGAGGTCGACGATCTCTTTGATATTATGCAGGAACCACAAGTCGATCTTAGAGGCGTTACGTATCTTTTCGATGTCTATACCTGCCCTGAAAGCGTCGCCGACATAAAATATTCTTTCGGCGTTAGGGGTCGTCAATCTCTCGAGTATCAGATTGATCGTTTCGCTATCGGCGTTTACAGGACCGTCTTTAAATATTATGCTCTCCAATCCCGATTTTTTTATCTCAAGCGATCTAAGGCCTTTCTGGAGGGCTTCTTTGAAAGTCCTGCCTATCGACATAGCTTCGCCGACGGATTTCATCGATATCGTAAGGGTTGGATCCGATGCCGGGAATTTTTCGAAGGTGAAGCGCGGTATCTTTACTACGCAATAATCTATAGCCGGTTCGAAACAAGCCGGGGTCTCTTTCGTTATGTCGTTTGGTATCTCATCCAGGGTGTATCCTACCGCCAGCTTGGCCGCTATCTTGGCTATAGGAAAACCCGTTGCTTTTGACGCCAGCGCCGATGATCTGGAGACCCGCGGGTTCATCTCTATGATCGTCATCCTGCCGTTCTCCGGATTTACCGCAAACTGAACATTGGATCCGCCTGTGGCCACGCCTATCTCGCGTATGCAGGCGATCGAGGCGTTTCGCATTTTCTGGTATTCTTTATCCGTCAATGTCTGGGCCGGAGCGACCGTTATGGAGTCTCCTGTGTGAACTCCCATTGGGTCGAGATTCTCGATAGAGCATATTATTACGACATTGTCTTTAGTGTCGCGCATCACTTCCAGTTCGAACTCTTTCCATCCTATTACGGATTCCTCCAGCAGCACTTCGCTTATCATGCTGCACTCAAGGCCGCGCTTGGCCAGAGCTTTGAAATCCTGGATATTATAAGCGACGCTCCCCCCCGTACCGCCGAGCGTAAAGCTGGGGCGTATTATTATCGGAAATCCTATCTCCTCAGCTACTTTATGGGCTTCTTCAAGCGTCCTGGCCGTACCGCTTCTCGGGACATCGAGCCCGATCTTTAACATTGCTTTTTTAAACAGCTCCCTGTCCTCCGCCATCTTTATGGCCTTTATATCGGCGCCTATGACCTCGACCTTGAATTTTTTTAATATACCGGCTTTTTCCAGTCCTACCGCAGTATTAAGCGCGGTCTGCCCTCCGAGCGTTGGTAAGAGCGCGTCGGGCCGCTCCTTTTCGATGATCCTTGCTACCGTTTCGACATTTACCGGCTCGATATATGTCCTGTCGGCCATCTCGGGGTCGGTCATTATCGTGGCGGGATTTGAGTTTACGAGAATTACTTTATAACCGTCCTGCCTCAGGACCTTGCAGGCCTGGGAGCCGGAATAGTCGAATTCGCAGGCCTGTCCGATAACGATCGGTCCGGCGCCTATTATGAGTATCGATTTTATGTCGGTTCGTCTGGGCATATTTATCTCATCATCTCCACAAATCTGCCGAACAGGTACTCCGCGTCCTGCGGGCCGGGAGAAGATTCAGGGTGAAACTGCACTGAGAAGACGGGCAATTTCTTGTGCCGCATCCCCTCGAGCGTCTGGTCGTTCAAATTAACATGTGTTATCTCAATGTCTTTTTTGTTAAGGGTGTCTATATCCACGCAGAATCCGTGATTCTGCGCCGTTATGGCTACTCTTCCAGTCTTCAGATCCTTTACCGGATGGTTTCCTCCGTGATGGCCGAACTTAAGCTTGTATGTCTTTCCGCCGAAAGCCTGTCCGAGCATCTGATGGCCGAGACATATGCCGAATATGGGAAGTT
>Ga0247841_10002075_pt1 | contig 41575 bp, 60 predicted proteins | sample LaCruzMarch2015__2_FD_192410 | JGI IMG/M metagenome (GOLD analysis project Ga0247841, IMG submission 192410) | Freshwater microbial communities from meromictic Lake La Cruz, Castile-La Mancha, Spain - LaCruzMarch2015_18m | ecosystem: Environmental > Aquatic > Freshwater > Lake | place: Spain...
CGGAGGGTTAAAACTAAATTAAACATTGGAGTAATTACCTGAGAGGGTAATTTTTTTATCATAACGGGGTTATTCATACCTCATTAAAAAAATGAACTGAAACATTTATGACAGAAGAAGAAAAAAAAGCAGCTGAAGCAAACGCTCTTGCCACTGCACAAGAGGAAGAGAAGAAAAAGAAAGAAGCCGAAGAAGCGAAAGCTTCAGAAGCTGAGGCAAAAATCACAGCACTTGAAGCTGAGAAGAATGCCATTCTTGAGAGAGAAGCAAATTACAAACTTGCCTATCTTAAAGAGAAAAAGAAAAATGAGGGACTTGACCCTGTTAATGAAACTGAGGAAGAACGTGTCCGCCGTATCACTCGTGAAGAACTTGCTAACGCACGTCTTGGCGAAATTGATAAGGAAAAGGAGGAGTTGTTCCAAAAGACAATAAAGGAAAACAAGGAACTCAAACTAGCTATTCAAAATAAACCGACCAATCAATCAACAGGTGCAGGTGGTTCAACAGAACAACCTATCGTAGTAAGCACAATCGTTACTCCTGAACAAATCGCTGCTTTCAAGGCACGAGGATGGACAGAAAAGGACATTGAACGCTACAAACGAAACCTTCAGAAAAATTCTAGGTAATATATTTTGAAAAGCTAGGATTATTCACCTAACTTTATAAAAATATATGTCTATAGGAGATATCGTAATAAAAGACCAGTCTGTAATGGCTGGCATAGGTGCTCGCAAATACTTAGTTGCGGCTAGTGCCACTCTTATTTATCCTGGTGAGCCTGTCACAAAAGCACTTGGTGCAGCTGTGGTTACTCCGATGGCTACAAATAAGCCTGTGGTTGCTACTGACTTCTTAGCTGGTATTGCAGCTACACAATCCACAAATGACGCTGCTAATGCAGGGGAAGTGTGGGTTTACCCTCTTGTTCCTGGTGTTGTTTACTTAATGAAGCCAAATGTCGCCGCTTCATTTGATACTCAAGCTGAGTATGACGCATTAGTTGGTGACAGAGTTTTAATTGACCTTACTTCTGGTGATTACACAATATTAGCAACAGATGGTGCAACCTCAGGTTGTGTCATTGAAGCGCTTGATGTTGCTAAGTATCCTGGTTTGGTTGCGTTTTCGTTCCGTAATGGAGTTTCATACCTTGCCTAATCGGTGAGGTATTTGTGTTATTATTAATCTAATTTTATAAAAATTATATGTTTACAGAAGCTCAAAATTTTAGCATCGTGCAAACTGAATTGGACAAAGTGTTCTTTCAACAGTTTGATTACGATGAGACGTTTCCTGGTGTAGCTCACGCTACCACTGGCGAGATATTCAAGCCTCAAGACACAACTCACGCTGCTTGGATACAATCTATCAACAAAGGTTCTGGCTTGTTCCCAGCAATTGGCGAAACAGCAACAGTTCCTCTTTCAACTCCTGCGGTTAGAAACAAACAAACTACTCGTGTCCTTACCTTCGCTCAAGGTATTGATATTTCAAAGCAGTTGTTTGATGACAATATGCACGGAGTTTGGGCTGAGGATGTTCGTGATTTCGCTCAAAAAGCAAAGGACACTCAGGACTACAATGCTTTCCGTATTTTCAGAAATGGATTTACGACTGAATTGACTGCTGATGGTGTTTCTTTCTTCAACGCTGCTCACCCATTAATTGGTGGTGGAACACAATCAAATGTGTTCACTGGTGCTGGTTCAGTTTTGACTCCAACTTCTCTTAACACTGCAATGGTCAATCTTCTTGAACAGAAGGACCAATCAGGTGTTATTCGTGGTTCAAGTCCTGCTGTCTTGCTCGTCCCACCTTCATTGTGGAAGCACGCTCGTGAGATAACAGACTCAGCATTAATTGCTGATGTCGCAACAAACAATGTGAACGTTTATCGTTCAGCATTGGGAATTACTGTGTGGACATCCCACTGGTTGGGTGCTGTCGCTGGTGGTTCTGACACTGCTTGGTTCTTACTTGCTAAGCGCCACGGTGTCACTCGTTTAATCCGTCAAGGACTTGAAACAGCCCTTACTGATTGGAGATATTCTAATAACCTCACATATAGGTATCAAGCAAACTTCCGTGAAGAAGTGTTTGTTGCTGACTATGCTGGTGCTGTTGGAAACGCAGGAGTTTAATCATTCGTCCGATTGAACCCTGATTAATAGTTTAAGATTACAAATTATGTTTAATAGTCTAAATACCTACTCACTGCCTGGTTTCCAAGCCTTTCTCGGTGCAACACCATTTGCCAATCAAGGAAATGTGTTTTATGTCCGACCAAGACTAGGTTCAGACGGGCAGGATGGGAGAACCCCTCAGACTGCGTTTAAGACCCTTGCAACTGCATTGTCAAAATGTGTTGCAAACCAAAATGATGTTGTTTATCTTTTGGCGGAAGGTCAAAGTGCTGCTGATACAACTGACTACCAAGCTGTAGCGTTGGATTGGAACAAAGATAATGTTCATTTAATCGGTATCGGAAGCGATGCCTTTATAAATCAACGTTCTCGTATCGCTCAGTTATCTTCAGTGAAGACAATTGAGGATTTGTTCACAGTTTCAGCAGATAACTGTGTCATTCAAAACATTTCCGTGTTCCAAGGTGTTGCCAGTTCAACTGCAACATCCCCACGTGCAATGGTTGTTTCAGGTCAACATAACCATATCGTCAATTGTTCAATATCAGGAAATGGTGATACCGCAGGTTCTACGGATACTGCTGGTGCTCGTTCCCTAGCAATAACTGGTGCTGAAAACACCTTTACACATTGTTATATTGGGCTTGATACTGTCATTCGTGCAACTCAGGTTGCTGAGGTGACTGTTGGTGATATTGCCCGAACAATATTTGAGGATTGTTTCTTCAATACTTATACATCACTATCTACATTTAAGATGGTTACTTACTCTGCCCCTGATAGATTTGTTCTATTCAAAGGTGGATTAATCAATGCTGTTTTGAATATAACGAGTGCTGTTGCTCCTACAGGTGCTTTAGCAGCGGCTACTTCTGTCAATGGAACAATCATCTTGGTGAATTGTCCTGTTGTCGGGTTCGCTGATGTTGCAACTGCAGATGACACAAAAATCAAAGTGTATGGTTCTGGAAACGGAACTCTCGTTGGTTTGGGTCTTGCTGGAAACGTGGATGTTTCCTAACATTCATTTATCCCTTCGCTCTGTCCCTTTACGGGGACAGCGACGAGGGGGGAATATTACAAATTTAATTTTATAAATTATATGCAACCACAAGTAATACCAATAATTCCAAGTGCAAGTCTAGCAATAGCTACATCTTGGTTGCTGACATCCTCAGGGGTGGCAGTAAATACTCAAACAATACTTATCGCAGGAATAACTTTTACTTCTGTTGATGTTATTGTAACGACAGCAGGGAATGTCTTAGTAGATGCAAGTGCATCTGCTTTCTTGGATAACCTTGTTGACCTTATTAATAATCCTACAGTCACAAATACAAAACACGTTGCTTTGTCTGCTGAAGATGTTGCAAAACTTCAAGCATTAGGAATTACAGCAACAAAAACTTCTGCAACGTTGATGACACTTACTTCAAGTGTTATTAAACCTGGCAGTTCAAATTCAATTGTTGTTTCTGAGACTGAAACAAACTTTGTTTGGACAACTTCAACTACTTCTGCTGGTTTCGGACCAACATTAGGAAATGGGGCATCTGTTCAATTTGTTGCTTCAGCGATAACTTCAGGAAATGGAGTTTTCACAGTTGAAGTTTCAAATGACGGTTCAAATTGGGTGGCTTATAATAAGCTCACCACAAATGTCACCAATACAAACGGACAAACTGATACTCGTGTAGCTTCGGTCACTCTTAGTTCAAATACTTCAGCAGTTGTTTCAATTCCTGAATTATTTGCTTTCTACAGAGTTAAATGTGTCGTGTCAGTTGATGGATTATATTCTGCAACTGCATTTATTAGTTAACCTAAAATTATATGTATAGCGTCTTAGACTTAAAAAATGATTTGGAAGGAGTTCTACACGGAACTACAAACAATCAGATACAAAATCTTGATGGTGTTATTAACCGAGCCGCTAGACAATTACTTTTAGATTTAGACCCACAGGAAACAAAACGAACTGTGGAATTTATCGCTCCAATATTTAATTCAGTTTATGACTATCCAATCGCCTCAGATGTGAAAGGAAATAAATTGATTGATATATTCCCGCAAGTTCAAAGAATACCGCAAGATATTTGGCTTCAAGCCTATAATCAGGCTTTTGATGTTGCAAAACAAAACATATTATCAATGCAAAATATGTTCACAATGAATTTTGACTCAGGAATTAAGACAATAAGAATTAATGCCCCTTGGTTGAATAATCCAATCATTGTGAACGAAATTGAGAGCATTTCTGATAACGGAACTTGGGCTGTTGGTGGAACTGCAACAAATCTTAGTGTAAATAATACAAACTTTGCACAAGGGTCAGGTTCACTACAGTTTGATGTTGCTGTCGGCACTGGTTATATTGAAAATTCAGATATGACCGCTGTTGATTTATCAGATGTTGTAAGTCAGTCTTCAATGTTTGTTTGGGTATATGTTCCAACAGGCACACAATTAACTTCAGTTGAATTACGCTGGGGTTCAGGTGCTGGAGCATATTACGCAAAAACAGTTACTCAAACACAGCAAGGAAATTCCTTTGTGAATGGTTGGAATTTATGTCAATTTGATTGGGCTACTGCAACAACTGTAGGAGCACCAAATAGTTCAGCGATAAATTATGCTCGTGTTTCTCTTGCGATGACAGGAAATAATGTCGGTGTTAAAGTGAACGGATTAAATTCAATTTTAGGAACTGTTTTACAGTATTCTTATTATTCAAAATATTTATTCCGCAACGCTTCAACAGGTGTATTTCAAGAAACAGTATTAGATGACGCAGATTTAATTAATTTGGACACTGAAAGTTATAACTTATTATTCAATCAGGTTGCATATCTTGCTTCACAGCAACAGCAAGGAATGGATGCCCTATCGTATGACGGGTCATTCTTCAAAACTGCTTACGATGAAGGATTAAAGCGTTATAAAGCAATGTATAAATCAGAATTGCAAAAACCACAGTCAACTTATTATCAGAAACCTGACCCAGGGTATGGTCGTATTATTGGGCGAGGGTTTAATAATTAAAATATATGCCAATTATTATTAAAAAACCAACTAATGAGCCAAAGGCTTAAAAATATATGCCGATGATACTTAAAAAAATTAAGGGTGCTGTTAAAAAAGGTGCAAAAAATGTTAAGAAAGCTATTAAAAAAGCTGTTTCTAAACCAAAAAAGGGCAAAATGAAGGAAATGCCAAAGGTTATAGCAAAGAAAACATCAAAACCAGGTGACTTGTATAACAAAAATAAGAAACCATTTGTTCCTTATTATGGTGGTTATGGTGGAAAAATGAGTGATGGGTCAGGATGGGGCGGTGAAAAACCTAAAAAAAAATAGTATGAAGAAATTAAACTACAAAATTGGTGCATTAAAGCGTAAACTCAAGGTCAAAGGTGATTTTGAGCCAGGCACTTTGATTTCAAAGGTCAATGAAAGCAAAGGATTAGAAAAATTAAAAAATCCACTAACCAAAAAGCAGGTTGCTATAATGGGTTTAGTGTAAAGTTATGTCAGGAACAAACAAATTAGTTCAATCAACTCTTGAAAAAGCAGGTGAAGCGTCTTTAACAAAAGGATTGCTCAATGCTAATGAAGAAGCTAAGAAGAAAGATAAAAAGAAAAAGAAATAAAATATTATGCCAGAGCCTAAAAAACAAAAAATTTCAACAGTTTCACGAGCAAGGGAATTTTCCCTTGTTTCGGATTATAAGCTCGGCTATCGTAATCACGAGGACATAACGAACCTTCCACCAGGTGTTTTAATCGTTGGAAGTCAAAATGTGCTGGTTGATGTCGCAAGTAGGGTTGAAATACGTCAAGGATATGCCCTGGACGGGGCTATAAGTGCCGTGGGGAGCAGTATATTGGCTTCTTATGATTGGACTACCAGAGGCAATGGGGAAAGGCATTTAAGGGCTGGTTTTCTCACATCAGCAGGTAATGATGGTAAATTACAATATAGATATGTAAATCCGTCAACGGGAGCAGTAAGTTGGGAAGATTTAATGACAGGACTTTCAAGTGTGTCATTTAATTTCACTACTTTTTGGGATATAAATGAGTCATTACGTGTCGCTTTATTTGTTGATGGGTCATCAAACATTTATGAATGGAATGGTGGTATAACAGAATTGTTATCTGCAACAGTAAACACATTAACGAAAGCAGGTGATACTTGGCTTGACTCAGGTTTTTATAATCAGACACTAGCAACAGTTGGAAGTGCAACATCACAATTTGATATTACAAATCCTTCAGGAACAACTTTTAGATATACATTTGACGGAACGGGAACTGACCCAGCAATTACATCAACAACATTCCCAATAGGGAGTTATGTTTTAATAAGCGGACAAAATTTTAATGCAGGAAATAACGGATTATTTAAAGTGACTGGTGTTGGAGCAAATTATTTTGAAGTCACTAATGCTTCAGGAGTAGTTGAGTCAAATAAAACAATTGGCACAGGATATATTTATGCTCAATTTAAAAATATAGTTGTTATAAATGGAACAACATACGGATATACAGGTGGGGTTGATACAAATACACTTACAGGAGTGACACCTGACCCAACAGGCGAAGCAGTTGGTTCAATTGTTCAACAAGGAGTAATTATTACTCCTAATTCAGCAATGACTTCAATCACTGCTACTTTTGAAAACGGAATTATAGGAACAATGAATAATCAAATATTTTTAGGCTCACTCACAAGTTCAGTAATGTGGCTTTCAAAGGTAAACGATTATAAAGATTATTCATCATCATCAACAAGGCAAATTGGTGAAGGAGGGTCATTGATTTTAGACCAAAATTTAGTTGCCTTTATTGTTCAAGGTTCACAAGATGCCCCTACAATGTGGGTATCAGCAGGAAAAGATATTTGGTATCAAATTACTTTCACTGATTTGGTTTCTGTTGTTGGTCCTTCAGGGCAAACATTAGGTGCAATTCCTATTAAATCAGGACGACAACAAGGTGCTCAATCACAAGCAATGGTTTCAAATATGAAAAACAATGTGATTTGTGTTTCAAATGAACCAACAATTGACCTTATGGGATTAATGGAAAATTTCTTTACTCAAATTCAAACACAAAATATTTCAGACCCAATTAAATTAGATGTTGATATTTATGATTATACAAATGGGTCAATCTTTTATTACAAAAATTTTATTTTCGTTGCTATTCCTGAAGAAGGACTTGTATTGCAATACAATTTAGATACAGGAGCGTGGCAAGCTCCTCAATCATTACCTATTTCACGATTTTATATTGTTGATGGTGAATTATACGGACATTCATATCAAACATCCGAGTCATATAAATTATTTACTGGTTATGCTGATAGAGTATATCCTGGCTTTTCAGGTCATCCTATTCAAGCAATTTGGAAGTTTTCATATCAAAATTACGGAATGCGACACTGGAGAAAATCAGCAGATTATCTATATGTTGAAGGATATATTAATGAAAATACAACACTCACTGCACAAATAACTTATGAACTTGATGGATGTGCAACTGTAAAAACATTTGAAATAGATGGGGATGACGCACAGATTGTTTGTCTTGTTCCTTCAACAGGGGGACTTGGTAAAATGCCTTTAGGAAAACAAAAACTTGGTGGTGGAGCAACAACATCAATTCAAGGATTACCACCAAAAGTCAGAGTTGAAAAATCTTTTAATAATACTGACTTCTTTGAATGTTCAGTTTCATTTGAAGTATTCGGAACAGATAACAGGTTTGAATTATTAGCATTCGGTCTTAATGCAAGACCTTCAACACAAGAACCTATTTCCATTAGACAATAATTATTATATAATAAATTTAACGGGTAAAAAATATGTCAACACTATTCAAATATGTCCAAGCTCAAAATTTCGCTCTCGCTGGTGCTGGTGCAATAGCAGGAGCAAATACAATTATTTTAAAATCTTTCAAAGCAATTGACGGAGTGACTGATTTGACAATGACCGACTTTGGAACTTTAGGATTTGCAACAATTGAACCAGGCAACGGAACTCAAGAAGAACAAATATCATTCACAGGTGTTACTCAAAATGCAAACGGGACTGCAACACTAACAGGAGTATCAACTGTGTTATTTGTAAATCCATATACTGCTACAGCAGGACTTGCAAAAACACATCCTGGTTCAGCAACATTTATAATCACAAACACAGCAGGATTTTATGACCAATTCACAGCAAGAAATAATGACGAAATAGTCCCTGGTGATTGGACATTCACAGGGCAAGTCACTTTTTCAATCGCTCCTATTTCCCCTATAACAAACCCACTTGCCACTGAAGCAATATTTGGTATCGCAAAACTTTCAGTCGCCGCTGATAATGTTTTAGACCCAATTGTTGTTGGAACAAATGATGACAGAGTTCCTGTCGCTTATGCAGTTGATAGTGTCGGTTCTGACTCTTATGCTATTACTCCTAGTCCAGCAATTACTGCTTATGTTGCAGGTCAAAGAATTACATTTAAAGCAGGAACATCAAACACAGGACCAGCAACAATTGCTGTTTCAGGTCTTGCCCCTATCGCTATTGTAAAAAATGTTAGTGACGCTTTAGTCACTGGTGATATTATTGCTAATCAAACTGTTGAACTTCGTTATGATGGCACAAATATGGTTATGGTAAATTATGCAGGTATTGCTTCAACTTCAGAAAAAGGAGTAAGTGAAAAAGGAACACCAGCTGAAATAAATGCAGGAACACAAACTGGTGGAACTGGTGCAGAATTATTTATAAATCCATTAGATTTACCTGCGAAACATCTTGTTGGAGCATTATCTTCAACAATGCCGAAAACATATTTTAATATACAACTTCCATTTATACTTTGGACTGGTATTTCATCTGGAGCAACAGATACATCTTTTGATAACTGGATAAGAAGTGGAACTGATGTTGCAGTTACTCCAATGGGTTCATTCATATCAATGATAAATACTGGAGCAGACTCTATTTATATAGATGCTATGAATATTTCAGGAGCAAATCTAGGAATGGGATGGGATGTTCAAAGAGTTATAGTTATGGATTTTTGGGCTCAATTACCAGCTAGTGGAACTGGGGATATTTTGATGGGATTTGGAGGTGCAAATGCTGCTGCTTTCACAGAAGTATATACTGGTTCAACCTATAACAGAGCTTTGTTTGCAATGAAAGCTGATGGAGTTATTTATTCTGTTATAAGTAAAGCTGGAACTGGTTCATCACAAACAGATATTTCTGCAGGAATAACCAATACAGTGTGGAATAATTTCCGAATTGAGCTTGATTGCACAAATAATGCTATGTTTTATATCAATGGAGTATTAAAAGCAACAATGTCTGGTGCTAATTTACCAACAGCAAATGCTGATATTTGGTTAGGATTTGGAAGAAGTAATACAGCTTTATTCAAAGCAAGTGCACCTAATTTGAGTATTGAATTAAATTAATTATGACAACATTACTAGAACAACAAGTTATTGAAATCCTTACAATCTACTTGGGGCGTGCTCCAACGACTGAGGAAATTCGGCTTGGAACTCTAGCTCCTAATCCTTTAGCTTTTTTGCACAACACAGCAAATGTGGCTGAAAACACACTTTCAATATCACCTACAAGTTTAGATACAATTCAAAGTGCAATTGATAAAATAAATACTAATGGCGGTGGTATTGTTTATTTGAACCCAGGGACATATACACCAGGGGGAGATATTACAATTCCTTCAAATGTGTATTTAATCGGTCTTGTAAAAAATCTTTGTATTATTGATTTTGGTAATGGCTCATACAGTATAATTTCAGATGGAACTCAGGATGTCACTTTGCAAGAATTAACAATACAAAATTCATCTGATAGCGGGGTAAAATTAAGCAACAACACTGGATTAATTCTTATAGATAATATTGATGTGCTTGATTGTGCTATCGGAATACAAGCGACAAGTTGTGGACTTGGAATTAATATAATCGGGGGTGGTTGTGTAGTCACTGGGTGTGGAATTGGATTGAAATTTGATACTGTTCAAGGTTTTACAATAGACAATTCTTCATTTGGTCTTAATACCACTTATGGAATGCAATTAATTGATACTGACTTTGGAATTATAAGGTCAACACTATGTCAGGGAAATGGAAATGACGGAATTATTGGTGACAATGTTGACGCTGTTGTTTTTGAAGCATTGATTTTAATTCAAAATGGTGACTCTGGTATTAATTTAACTGGTGGTTCACTAGCTAATAGAATTATTGGTTGCCGAATTTCAGATAACAATGACGGAGTAGTTATTTCAAACACTGCTGGAAATATAAATAATCTTATAAATGCAAATAGTATATCTTCAAACATTGCATACGGAGTAGTTATATCAGGAGCAAACGCAACAAACAATCTTATTTCATCAAATACAATTTTGGCAAACGGGACAGGTGCAGTTGATGACAATGGAACAACAACACTTATTAGGTCTAACATCGGCGTTGCCGACAATTAAATTTATGGTTGATATAATAAATTACAACTCAAACACAGGGAAAAAGCTCAATGCAGGTGAGAGTTTTTTGGATAAAGCAACAGGTCAAACAATGACACAAGGAAACGTTTTTAGTCCAGCAATCATAACTTCAAAAGCCGCTACAAATGATTTGAATAATATAAAAACAAATGTGACTGAAATTGCTAGTGGTATAACTAATCAAGCAACAAAAAATGCACAAACAAAACTTGCTTCTGAACAAAAAGCAATTGCTGACGCAAAAGAAAAAACACTTACTGAACAAAAAGATAAAGAACTTTCAATAAAAGAACAAGCCCTAACTGCTGGTGAAGACGGAACTACTGAACCAGTCCCAACACAAACAGATGATGAAAAAAGATTAGCACAAGCAGAAGAAAATTATTTTGCAGAAGCTGAAAATGTAAGGAATACAATTTTAAATATACAAAACGGAACTGTGCCTTTATCTGCTGGTGAACAAGCACAAATTGCAGGACTAGAACAGCAATATAATGCTTTAATTGATGAACAAAAATTAATTAATAAAGGAGCAACAGGAACTGCGAACATTCGTGGTTATCAAACAGGTTCTGCTCAATATGACCCAACATTCCAAGTTAAAACAATCGGAGCAATAGTTACTGCTGGTTTTAACAAAGTTGCAGATTTGAATACAAAAATGGCGAGTGCTGTGGCTGAACTTACACAAGGATTTAAAGATAATAAAATTTCCGCAATCAAAGACGCTTGGACTGTTTACTCTGAAGCAGCGAATGAGAGAAAAGACACACTTGAAAAAACAGTTGAACGAACAAATAAATTAATTGATGACGCTAGAAAAGAAAAACTTGCTCTTGAAAAAGAAGAACGAGATTACAATATAAAAGTAGAAGAAAATATTGATAGTATCGCAAGTGAAGCTTCACAAAATGGTGCTCCCCTTGATGTAATTGCAAAGATTGGTTCTGCTCGTTCAGTAAATGAAGCAATACAACTTGCTGGTGAATACTCACGTGACCCATTAGAAGATGCCTACAAAAAAGCACAAATTAGTAAAATCTATCAAGATATTGCAGATGCACAAGCAACAAACTCTGCTATTGGTGACCCTAATGAAATTATTGCTTATGCTCAACAATACGCTTCAACTGGAACAATTCCAACAGGAATGCCAAAAGGAACATTTGGGGTTATTTCATCAGTTGCAAAAGAACTTCCAAAACAAGAAGGTGAAGTGCTTGACGCTAAAACAGGAGTTAAATCATCTTCCGTTCCTGCAACAGTTCAAGATGACTTTGCTACATTGTATAATATAAAGAAATCACTTGAAAAATTAAAGAAACTTGATGAAGAACGTATAGGTGGTGTTGTTTCAGGAACATTAGGAAAAGTATTTGGTTCAGATGACCAAGCAAATTACCTAACAGTTCGTAAAGGAATTGTTGATGACATTCAACGTATGCAATCAGGAGCGGCTTTGACTGAAGAAGAACAAGAATTTTATAAAGATTATCTTCCTGGTAGGTATTCAGAAAGTTTCGGATTTGGTCAGGACTCAAAAAAGAAAATTGAAAACTTTGAAAGTTTAGTAAATGATAAACTTGCAAATAAAGCAAAGAACTACGGATTGCCTATTTATGGTTTCTCAAAGGTTCAAACCCCAGCAGGTGAAAAGACAGTCGGGGAAACAATTGTAGCACCAAACGGAACTTCAGGTCGTGTGAACGCTGATGGGAGTATTACTTTATTAACCACAGGTGAGTCATCATCAATTGACTCAACTGGAACAGCAATAACAACGGAATAAAATTATGGCAACATATTCATTTGATAAATTTATGAAATTAGGAGGAGCAACCACACCAGACCAAATAAAATCTGTTGGGGTCAACACTACACCACCACCAAAGACGGAAAGTTTTGGTGCTGATACTTTTAGTGATTTCAAACAAATTGGTTCTGATATTATTAGTGGTTCACAAAAAAGAGCAGATAAAATTCAAGCAATTAAAGGGAAAATGCAATCAGGTGAAAAAGGTGATATTCCAGCAATTTTAGAAACATCAGGACAATTAGCAGGTGCAGGAGCTGACGCTATAAGTGCAGTTATTAAAGGTGCATTTAAAATGGTTTTACCCCCACGAGCAGAAGCAAAGACAAAAGAAATTATACAAAAATTCGGAACTAAAGTTGTAGAAACGCCAGCGGTTCAAAGTATCGTTAAATGGTATGCTGATTTGCCTGACAGTAAAAAAGATGCAGTTGACGCTTCATTGGGAGCAGTTGACCTTGCAACACAATTTATAGGATTGGGAGCGGCTAAAAAAGGATTGAATGTTGTAAAAGAAGGAGCTGAAGGAGCATTAGAAACTGGCGGAAAGATTTTAAAAAAAGGTAGTCAATTAGCTGATGACGCTACAAAATCAACACAACTTGTCATTAAAGATATTATTCCTGGTGCTGATAGGATTGTGAATACAACAGTGAGTAAAGCATTAAATTTAACTCCTGGTGACATTTCAAACATTTCAAAATCAACAGGAAATGAAGTCGGACAATTTATTGCTAAACACAATCTTATTGGTAAGAATTTAGAAGAAACAACAAAACTTGTAGATGATTTTTATAAAACAAACTATAATACTGTAAGGGAAGAAATCGCAAAAGTGCCTACCTTATATCACGCAGGAAGTGTCCCAAGATATACTGACGCATTGAACGCAATTAAAAAAGCAGTCAATGATGTTCCTGGTATGGAAGAAGTAAGTCTTGAAGTTGATAATATACTTTCAAGAGTAAATAAAAATGCGAAAGATATAACCCTCAATGATGTTCAAAGAGTAAAGGAACTTATGGATGACCACTTCTCATTATATAAAGTGACTGGTGATGTAAAAGAAAATGTCGCCAAAGAAGGACTCGCAAATATGCGAAAAGATTTAAAAGAATTTATTGAACAAGAAGTTAAAAAATCAACAGGAGCAGACATCAAAGATTTGAACAATAAAACAATGACATCAAGGAGTATTAAAGACGCTATTAAAACACGAGCACCAAAAGGTATAACAGCTTCAAATATTTCAATAGGTGATTTTGGAACGTTTGGTGTTGGTTCAATGTTCGGTGGTCCTTTAGTAGGAGCAGCTGCTTTGGTAGCAAAAAAGATAATTGAAAGTCCTTCTGCAATGCTTAGATTTGCAAAATGGATTGACTCAATTTCAGACGCTAGAAAATTGAAAGTTATTGAAACACTGCAAAAAGGTGAAGTGCCAAAAGAGATAGAAAAGTTTATTGAACCTTAATCTTCCCGTTTTTCTGCTAGATAATCTAGTCCACCAATCCATTCAAAGAAGGCGTAAACTAGACCGATTAAGGAAATTGCAAGCCATTTAAGAAATTTCATAACAATATTAGTATAACAAGAATAAATCAAAATGTCAAGTAAATATGAAAAACTAAAAAAAGTGTTTGCAAATGACCCTGAAATGCTGTCTGTTTTAGAGAGTAAAGAAGCTAGGCAAAAATTGACTACACTTGCTGACAAAATCAATAAAGACAACGCTATTGAAATAGCAATGCTATTGAAAAAGGGCGATGAAGGGAAGCCAGGAAAAGACGGAATAACACCCAAAAAAGGTGAAGATTATTTTACTGATGATGAAGTGGAACAAATTGCTAAATACATAAAGCATAAACTTAAAGAAGAAGTCACACCAATTAAGGATGTTGATTATCGTGACGGAAAAGACGCTGATGAACAAAAAATAATAAGAGAAGTAAGTAAAATAATCCCAACAGTTGGTGAAATTTTAGCACAAATAAAAATCCCTGAAATCCCTCAATTTAATGAACAAATGATGATTGATAGGTTTTTAGAAAAAATACCAAAACCAATCGTTCCTACAATTGAGGAAATTGTAAAAGAAATAAAAGAAAAAAGATTAATTGAACTCCGAGATATTAAAGGTGCAAGATTAGACGGACGAATAAACAATAATGACCAACGATGGCACGGGGGTGGACTTTCAAATATAACAGGATTGATTTCAGCAGGCACAAATATTTCAATCACAGGTTCAGGAACTTCTTCTGACCCCTATGTAATAAACGCTGATGGTGGGGCTTCAGGTATTACCTCAATTAACGCTGATGGAACAGCGGCTCAAATTTTAGCAGTTGGAACTGCTGGAACTGATTTTGCAATTGTAGATAACGGAACTGGCACACATACATTTAATCTTCCAACTGCTTCTGCTTTAAATAGAGGTGCATTGTCTTCAGCTGATTGGACAATTTCAATAATAAACAAGATACAATTACACCAGCAGCTTTATCAAAAACAGATGACACAAATGTCACTTTGACTTTGGGTGGTTCGCCTACAACAGCACTTTTAGCGGCTACTTCTTTGACATTAGGTTGGTCTGGTCAATTATCACTCGCAAGGGGTGGCACAGGGGCAAATTTGAGTGACCCAGGGGCTAATACAATACTTGCTTGGGATGATACTGACAATTCAGTTGGATTTTGGACTTTAGGGTCTGGTCTTTCTTATGACCATTCAACACACACATTAAGCGCTTCAGGCACACCAATTTCTTTTGGAACTGTTGGACAAATACCATATACAAACGCTCTAGGAACTGATTTTGATTATTCAGCAGGTATGTCTTATGACGGAACAAATCTTTTGTTGACTGGAAGTTTAGGATTAACTGGAAGTAGAGTATTAAAAGGTTGGTTCACTGATTTAGAAATTACAAATATGCCGACAGTCGGTGGAATTTCTTTATCTTCAATCTTTTCCCCAATCGCAGGTTCAGCAAGTATTGTGACTGTTGGAACAATAACATCAGGAGTATGGAACGGAACGGATGTCGCTTTGAGTGCTGGCGGAACTGGTGCGTCATTGTCTGACCCTAATGCTAATAGTTTGTGGGGTTGGGATGACACAGACGGAAGTATCGGCTTTTGGACAATCGGAACAGGCTTATCTTATGACCACGCTACACATACCCTTTCAGCAACTGGCGGTGTCCCTACAACAATTACAGTTGCAAATGAAGCAACTGACACTTCTTGTTTTATTTCATTCTTCACAGCGGCTACTGGTGACCTTGGTCCGAAAACAAATGCAACATTAACTTACAATTCAAATACAGGATTAATGGGCACACAAAGTTTAGCAATCACTGGGACTGCTGGTGCTGGTTATATGACATTGATTGCCCAATCAGCAAATCCAACTTCCCCAGCGGCTGGAACTTTATTATTACACGCTTTCACAACTCAAGGATTTACTCGTTTAGAACAAGACAATGAGTCACCAACAAATCTTATTTTAGGTAGAGATAATGTAATCATTGCTCGTAATACTTCTGGTGGAACTATAAATAAAGGAATGCCAGTTTATGTAACTGGTTCAACAGGAAATGCCCCAAACATTGCAAAAGCAAGAGCTAATTCAATAACTACAATGCCAGCAGTCGGAGTTGTAATGGATGATATGCTAAACACAGCATTTGGACAAGTTATGGTATTAGGTAATTTATCAAGGTTTGACACTTCTGCTTTTTCTACTGGTGACCAAGTATATGTTGACCCAAACACAGCAGGAGTCTTAACAAATGTAAGACCTTCAGGAACTACAAATATTGTTCAATTAATTGGTAGAGTTTTAGTTAGTGGAATTGGTAATGGTTCTTTACAAGTAGCTACTGCACCATTTTTGGGAAATTCAGAAACAGGAACAAACGCAACAACTTGGATAGGAACAAATATTATTTTAGGTGGTTCACTTGGAGCAACAGGCACACGAGTATTAAAAGGCTGGTTCACAGACCTTGAAGTAACAAATGCAATCGCTGGTTCAATTACAGGAAATGCAGGAACTGCGTCAGCTGTAGCAGTCGGTGGAATTACAGGGTTGGGAACAGGTGTTGCAACTGCTTTGGCTGTCAATGTTGGTTCAGCAGGTGCTTTTATCGTAAATGGTGGAGCATTAGGAACACCAGCGTCAGGAACAGTCACAAATCTTACAGGAACAGCGTCTATAAATATAAATGGAACAGTGGGAGCAACAACCCCAACAACAGGAGTATTTACTATTGCAACATTAAATACAGGTCTTATGCCTGACGCTAATGACGGAGCATACCTCGGACAAGCTGGAACTGCTTTCTCTGATTTATTCTTAGCTTCAGGTGGTTTAATAAATTGGGACTCTGGCAATGCAACAATTACACATTCAGCTTCATTGCTTACTTCAAATGTTGATATAGCAGTTCCTGATGAAGCATACGGAGCTGGTTGGAATGGTTCACTTGAAGTTCCAACAAAGAATGCTGTCTATGATAAAGTTCAAACCCTTGGTGGTCCTCAAACAATAATGAGCACTATATTTGAAACTGCTGCGAGATTTAATACAAATGCTTCAGGTGGAACAAATACGTTTGGAGCAGACGGAGTTCGTATGACAACAACAAATACTGCTAATAGACGAGCAGGATTAAATGTATCAATGTTTTCTGGAGCTACAAGTGGAAATGTATTTGCAGGTAGTCCTTGTTTCTCTGCTTGTTTCCATATTCAATCGCCTGGGACTGCTGGATTTATGATGGTTGGTCCTGGGTTAGTTACAACAGCGGCTACTGCTTTACATTTTGGATTTAAGATTGAATTTACTGCTGGACCTACTGCAACCCTTTATGGCTCTCAAGCAGATGGAACTACTGAAAGTAAAACCGCAGCTCTTACTACTTTAACAAACGAGGATATTGTGGAAGTTTTTGCACAGAAAAATAGCACAACAAGTGTAGATTATTATTGGCGTAAAAATGGTGGCGCTTGGTCAGCCGCTACAAATTTAGCAACGAATATGCCTGTTAACGCAAATCAATGTTTCTTAAACTGGGTAGTTACAAATGCAGCGACAGCGACAACAAATACTGTTGACGCTAACAGTTACTCTTATCAATCAAAATAATATGAATGAAGCAAAAGAAAAAAATGTAATACGACAAGTTCTAACCACTGAAGTAAAGTGGGTTCTTGGAGTGATTATGTTCGTCTTTGGTATTGCTGGTCCTTATTATGGAATGCGACAAGACATAGCCCTCATACAAAAAGACATTGAAATAATTAATGTAAATCATCAAGCACATATTCAAGACATTTTGCAACAACAAAAAGAGCAGTCGGCTCAAATAATTGATTTGCAAAAACAACTTATTATTTTAGTCTCTAAATACGAATGATATATAAATTACTTTTAGTTAAAAATAGATACACAAAAACCCTTAATTTTAAAAAGGGGTTAGAATGGTTTAAAATTAATACCCCTCTTGATGTAATCATTGCTGATGAAATTTCAACAGACTTTGAAGTGACAACTGAAAAGATAAGCAATGCAACATACAGCGGAGTAATTTGTGGGGATGACATATATCCTAAACTTCGCACTGTTATTGAAGAAGGAAAATACAATGCAGTTGTATTTGTTTATGGTAATAATTTGAATGGTATCAGGGTCAACGCGACAAAAGCATTACCTTTATATCCTGGCACTGACCTTGTTCAAATTTGCACTACTTCTGACGGGGGTAAATCATTAAACCACGAGATTTTTCATACATTTTTTCATAGATTACAAAGGCAACAAGTGATGATTGAAGACCCAATGGACTCAGTCGTCATTAATGGAGTAGTAAAGCATTATTATAATAACGAAAGTATAAATGCAAAACCCTCAAATAGAAGTATTGCAATTGAAAGATTAACGCCTTATTGGGACAAAGTAGAAAAAATATTAATATTAAATCAAACACCTATGACACTACCAACAACATCACCTTATACACATTTTTCAACCAAAGAAATAGCAAAGTTTCAATTAAAAACTGAACTATGGGAAATTTTAGATGACAGTAGAGCTTTAGCAGGAACACCTTTTATTCTTACATCAGGATTTAGGACTGTTGAACAAAACGCTGCTGTCGGGGGTAAGGCTAATTCATCACATTTACGAGGTTTGGCTGCTGATATATCTTGTGTTGATAATAAGAAGCGAACTGCTATAATTAGAGGTATTCTTGGCTGTGGCAGACCTGTATTCTTAGAAATAGCCAAGAAACACATTCATATTGACATTGATAGTTCAATCCACGAGTTGGGTCAAACAATCACTGAAAACGATGACTGATATAAATGAACAACGAAATAATCTTGACGCTGTTGGCGACGCAATACGAAGAAACAAACTCAAGAAATCAATCATTTCACAAGCTAAAATTATTGGCTGGCTCATAGTCGTGTTGCTAGTCGTTAGCTTTATATTATTATATAGTAATTTATTTTAATTATGCCAGCAATATTTTCAAGTCCCCGTTTTTGGGGCATCGTAGCAATTGGTCTTTTACAAGCATTAGTTTTATTTAATATAATTACTTCTGCACAAGGTGAAGGATTAATACAAATCATTCAGGGTATTATAGGTTCTGCTGTTGTAGTTGGTTCACTAGACAGAGTTGGTAAAAAGGCAGTATAATTATTATCTACGACGTTTTGGTTTAATTACTGGGGCTATCGTAAAAATGTGCGAACAAATAGATAATATTTGGAACTATAAAACACTCTCTTTAAGGGGGTGTTTTATTTTTTAGCTTGACTAAATAAGTATAATTATGTTATAGTATGCACGCAGACATAAAAGCTGACTTGAGCGTTCATAAATCGTAAATAATTAGAACTACAATTGTAATTGAAACCACCTCTTTTAAAGGGGTGGTTTTTGTTTGGCTTAAAGACCAAGAGCATTAAGGTTTCGTTCAACTGAGTAGTCTTTCAATTCCTTAATAGGAACATTAATCACTTCTTTGTAAGTTGAGTTTGTCATTTCAACAAGTTCAACTTCCATTTCAGGGCAACCCTGACGAAGGTGGTCAAATACGCAATATCGCATATTCAACTCATACAATTGATTTTTGTGTAGGACTATCATAGCTTTAATGTGTTTTCTTTTATTGTATCATTTCTAGTTATACACAGCCAGATAGTTGCAATAATCAACAAAAAGGTTTATAATTGGCTTATACAAATAATTTTATGCTTTCGGAAAAGCAACAAACAATATGAGTAATGTATGGAGTTTAGCAAAAATGTGGAATAAGGCATTGGAACAAACTGATGAACGTGTGATTGAACCAAGAGATAGAATTTATGCCAGTGAACTTGGAAGAAGTGATATTGATATTTTTTATAAAATGCAGGGTGAAAAACCAACCAATCCACCGAATGAACGAAGTCAAAGAAAATTTCACGCTGGGGATTTATATGAATGGTTTGTTTTTTTAATACTAAAAAAATGTGGTGTGCTTATAGCAAAACAAATTCCTGTTAAATCAAAAATTGATGGGTGTGTTGAAGTATCAGGACGACTTGATTTTATTGCTGGGGGATTGCCTGACTATGATAAAGGACAAGAGAAAGTTGATGAATTAATCAATGAATTAGAAATGCCACCATTGTTTCATTTGGTGACAAAAAACTTTATTGAGATTTTGAAAAAAGAATATCCAAATGGTTTAGATGAAAAAGTGCTTGAAATTAAATCAGTTGCAAATTTTGGTTTTGAGAAAATAGAAAAAACAAACAAAGCACTTGCTGGACACGATTTGCAAAACTTCCATTATTCACACGATTTAAAAATGGAAGGTGCATTGTGTTATATCAACCGAGAAGATTTGAGAATGTATGAAATCCCAATATTACCTAATGACCAAAAATTGCTTGAAAGATACACAGAGAAAGTTAAACGTGTTTCTGGTTATTATCTTGAAAATCAATGTCCTGAACCTGAAAAGATGATTATATTTGATGAAGACACATTTAGGTTCACAAAGAACTTTAATGTTGAGTATTCACCATTTTTGAAAAAGATTTATAATATAGACAGACCTGACCAATATGATGAAGAAATAAGCCCAATTATTGGTCGCTGGAACAGAGTTTTAGGACGTATCAAATCAGGGAAAGTTTTGACAAAAGATAATGAATTAGCGTTAGCAGAAATGGAAGAGCGAGATTTTGACACAAACAAAATCAAGCAAATTATTACCACACAATCTTCAGTAGTCGGTGAAGATGTAAGTGAAAACGAAGAATAAAAATGCAAATATTATTAATGTTATTATTTGTTCTTTCATCAGCAATTTTTGGTTATAGTTTGGCTATGTTTCATAATACCTTGAAATATAAAAAGGTAATGAAAAAGACAAAATTATTGCTTGATAGTGTTTCTCATAAAGATTTGCCTTCAGATGAAAATGAGAAATTTGAAGTGTTGTTAGCACAAAAAAGTCATATGGATGAAATAAAAGGTAGGCTTGATGTGATTAGTGAATTGTAGGATTAGTTCTTTACAAGGGCAATAGATTATAGGGGTGTTTCTTTTTGTTCAATAAACCTGGGGTTTCCTAGTTTAAATGATTGTCGGGACTAAATACCCCTTTATACCTGTTGCTCTTGTGAATTAAAAGTGTCGCATTATTAAAGTAATCAAAGTAAAAAATTATGTTAAACGAAAAAATAGAGGAAGCAAATAAAAGTGAGTTTAGCGGTGGCAGTTCAGGTTGGTTCAAAATGAAGGAAGGCAATAATCAATTCCGAATTTTAACTGAACCTGAAGTAATGTTTGAAAACTTCGGAAGGGGTATTTGTTATCACGAATGTGGCTTTGAAGGTAATCCTAAATATCTTGCTCGTATATTAGACCGAGCAGATAACAAGGTTAAACTTTATAAAATTCCTTTCACAATTTTTGAAACTGTTGCAGGTTTTGAAAAGGATGAAGAACTTGAATTTTCAAGTTTCCCAATGCCTTATGATGTGAAAGTTAAAGCAGTAGGGGCAGGAACAAAAGAAGTGAAATATACAGTTATGCCTAGTTTGAAAAGAGTGCCGATTGATGAAGCAGTTGAAACTGAATTATCAAAGCAAAAAACAATAAAAGAAGTTATTGCTTTAATGCAAGAAAAAAACATTGAAAAGCACAAAGCTGATGGTTCTTGGCAAAAAGAACAAACTCGCTTAAAAGAAATGCGTGAAGGTTTGAAAAAAGACCTTGAAAATGGTGTAAAGTCAGAAGACACCATTGAATACCCTGAAGAAGAAATTAATGCAGAAGATATACCATTTTAGTTGTTGTGTATGAGTAAAAATTGCAAAAAATTAAAAATAGATATTATGGAAGCAATAGAAATTTTAGGAGAAGGCTATGGTTTTAATGTCAGGCAAATGAATTTCTATCAATTCCGTGTAAGCAGTGAAGAATTTAATAATATCTTTTTTGATTGGTATCATACAACAGGTTCACTTGTGATGAATAAAGACGGGTATAATTCATCATTGGGAAAAGTTAAAAGTGCTGAAGCCCTAGCAAATGTAATACACAAAAATCTTTATGAGAGGAAAAATAATTAAAATTGACCAGTTAAAATCATCAAGGAACAGCGGACAGGCGTTCACAAGGGTCTATTTTAAGGTAAAACAGGGGGTAGGCGACTTCATTTGGGCTAAAACGGACATAGTTCCCACTTTTAGGAATTATGCCCGTTGGAAGCCTTATTTGGTGATTGGAAACATACTGGACGGGTTAAAATTGAAGGGGAATGACACAGTTGACGCTGATAGTGTGCCCATATTTGTTAGAAAATCAGACATTGAGGAGGTTCAAGAAGATAAAGAGCAGTTCTCCACTGCTGAAGAGTTGCAAGGAAAATTATTTTAATGTTAGAATAAACACTATGTTCATATCAATATCAACAATTGCATATTGCCGAAATTTATGTCAATATATAACTGTTGATATGAACAACAACATAAAAGACCTCATCTGGTAATTCGGAGGAGGTTTTTTATTTGTGTTTGCTAACAAATTTATAGAGAACCTTCCTTTAGGGATACGGAAGCAAAACCATTCCTGTAAAAATAAAATATATTCAGGTATTTATGCGAAAGCTCGGAAAAACAGTTCCTTTGCCCCACTAAAATGTTAAATCATTTTCCTCTGTCCGAGCCATCTGATAAGTATCGGAGTATATTCAAATCTATAAACAAATAATTTTCGTTATCTTATTTCAAATGAAATCAGAAGCAAAAGGGGGGAAGTGTATCTAAATAAACAAAATTATGGAATTTGATATAAAAAACATTGTAGAAAAATATAAGTTCAACACACCAACAAAAAGAGCCAACGAAAGAGGTGACTTGATTAAAAAATTTGTTGATAGACTAAATCAAGACAGAGTTTCTGCTGGTTATAAAGAAATGGGATTTGGAACTTATGTAAAAAAAATGTCAGATGCAGGAATTAAAACATTGCAACAATTATATTTATTTTATGGTAATTGCAATGACTCAAAGAATTTCTCAAAGTTTTGGTGGTGGTATATTAAACAAAATAAGATTAAAAAAAATGAAAAATAATGATTATTTTTATTTCGCTGTGAAAGACACAAGGCAAGAAGCAACAGGGGTGAGTATCAAAAATATTGCAAGATGTTTTGTTGAATTGTTTGATGAAGCAGAGTTGTCTTTATTGGTCAGAGAAATAAGGAAACAAAGTATTAATAGTAACGAAGATAAAACAAATGGAAAAAATAAAATTAACATTGCCTGAAGTAAGGGAACTCGCCAAAGAATACAAAGAGGCAGGGGGCAAGGAGGGTTTTCTTTTGAAACGAAAAGTGATTGAAATACGAAATGGTGAGTGGTTTATTATGCAATATAAAGACCTTGCAGGACAAAATGCAGTTTTTAATTACACTTACCAAACAGATATTCCTTACACTTTTTGGAACTCAATTTTAGGTCAGGTGGATTTCTATATAGCATTGTGTGAGAAAAAAGAAAAAGAAAGATTATCAAAATTAGCGGAAGAACAAGGATTATGAATTTTTTAGAAACCGACAATTTAAAATATTGTAATACTGCTTTGTTATTAAGAGAAAGCATTGAAGATGATTTTTTGATGTTGGGTGAATATCTGTATAATATAAAAGAGCATAATTTGTTTGAACCTCAATGGTCATCATTTATTGAATTTTGTTTTGAACTCCGAATGTCCCAAAATAACATCAATAAATTAATGCAAATATACAGGACTTTTATTCTTGAATATGGATTTGAGCGCAAACAAATTACAACCGCTGGCGTTTCTTTATTATCTGATGTTTTACCAGCAATTGAGAATAAAAAGGATGCAACAAAATGGCTTTCAAAAGCCACATTATTAACTCGTCAGGACTTGCGAAAAGAACTGACTGAACACAAAACAGGCATTGAAATGTCAAAATGTAAGCATAAAGATACTTACACAGTTGAAATATGCCGAACTTGTGGTGAACGTAAGCAAATATTAAATGATTAATACTTGGAAGTGTGAAATTTGTGGTGAAGAAAGACCAGATGAAGATATTAATGTTTTAACTTACCCATTAAAAGATTTACCAGGGGGTGAGAGGAATTTAAAATATTGTAATGATAATTTTGTTTGCCCTCAAAGAGCTTTTGAAAAATCAAAAACAGGTAAGGTGTGAAGAAATATCCATCTTATATAAAAAATCTTAAAATGGCGGTTTGGATTAGGGATGATTTCAGATGTTTTTATTGTGGTATTCAAATGTTTGATTTGTATCAAAAATGGTTAAGAGGGGAAATAAAAAGGAAACAAGCATTGCTTACTGTTGACCATCTTGTGCCTCGTTCTTTGGGTGGGGAATGGCGATTAGATAATCTAGTGACTTGTTGTCGTTTTTGTAATCTTAAGAAAGGTAGTAGTATTTATGTAAATGAAAGGTTGAAAAAGAAATTAGATTTTTTAGATAATTGGTATAAAAAAAATGAACCTACAAAACCCATTTCCACAAAACGTCCGCTTATTGTTTCTATACGTTCATTCTTGTTTTCAATGTGGAAGAAGTGATAGAGGTTTAGAGCTACACCATATCGTTGGAAGAAGTTCAAACTCTGCTTTCAATGCTTGTCCTTTATGTAAAGAATGTCATTCTCACATAGGTCATACACAAGAAGAAGAAAGGAAGTTATTTGAATATACATTTAATTTTTTATTAAACGAAAAGTTTTTGCCAGATGATGACGATTATCAATTTTTAAGAAACAATAAACATTTAATATTATGAAAAAAATTTTGGAGAAGGACATACAACTTTGTATTTGTGATTATTTTGCTTTAAAGAAGTATTTTTTTTGGCGGCAAAATACAATTCCAGCAGTTGATTATAAAGGTGGAAAAATGATATTTAGACCAATGCCTAAATATTCTTTAAGAGGTGTGCCTGATATAATCCTTATAGACAAAGGGGGGAAAATTATTTTCATAGAAGTTAAAAGACCAGGGGGAAAGTTAAGTGAAGCACAGATTGAATTTAAAAAGATGTGTGATAAAGTCGGTGCAACATATATGGTTGCTTATTCACTTGACGATATTATCAAAGCTGGGCTATAATCAAGCAAATGCCTAATATTAAACAAAAATCAATAATTAAGTTAACTCCTCATCCTACTTTGGTTGAAGAATTACAAAAACAAATAATAAAAAATGGTGGTCTAAAAATCACTGGTTTTGGTATGTTCAAACTTAAAAGAACAAAGGGGTCTAAAAATGCTTTGAACCCTTACAGTCAGAAAAGACAAAAGTTCTCGCCTAAAACAAAGGTCAGTTTTAAGCCTGTTAAAAGCTTTAAAGAAAAAATGCAAAAATGGAAACCATAAATTGGAAAGCAGAAATAAGAAAATTGAGTGATTTAAAAAACTGGGAAAAAAATCCAAGAAAAATCACAAAAGAAGCGTTTGATAAATTGAAAGAACGTATTTCAAAGCGTGGCTTTCACGATGTTATTAAACTTGATACTGAAAACAATGTGCTATCAGGAAACCAACGAAAAAGGGCTTTGATTGATTTAGGAATTAAAGAAGTGAATGTTTTAGTGCCTGATAGGGAACTTACAGAAAAAGAGAAAAAAGAAATTGTTCTTGAAAGTAATTTAGATGACGGAGTTTGGGACTTTGATATTTTAGCGAATGAATTTGAGATGGAAACATTAAATGAGGTTTCATTTCCTGATATGAGTATGTTTAATGCTGAAGGGGGTGAAGATGAACAAGGAAAATTAGATGAGTTTAAAGAAAAAGAAGAAATAACTTGCCCTGAATGTGGTCATACATTCAGACATTAATTATGGATGTTAAATTAAAACTTGATTGGGCTAATCATAAAGCAACAGTGTTTGCTTGTAAAAACTGGCATTATTCAAAGTCAGTCCCAGCAGGAAAACTTGTAAAAATAGGAGTTTGGGAAAATGACATCTTTCGGGGTGTCGTTTTGTTTTCAAGGGGAGCAAATAAATCAATCGGTTCACCTTATAAATTAAATCAATCACAAGTTTGTGAACTCACAAGGGTTGCTTTAAATTCTCATATTACACCAGTCACAAAAATCATTTCAATTGCTTTGAAAATGCTTAAAAAGTTTTGCCCTGAATTAAAGTTGGTTGTTTCGTATGCTGATGTTGACCAAGGACACGAGGGGAAAATTTATAAAGCAGGAAATTGGATTTATGAAGGATTGTTTAATGCTGGAACAATGGGGGCATTTATATTTAAAGGAAAAAAGACACATCCTAAAACAATTCATTCAATGTATGGGACTGGTTCACAACGGATTGAGTTCTTAAAGAAAATTGACCCAAATGTTTCAGTGTTTATCACAAAGGGCAAGCACAAGTTTTTATATGTGCTAGACGAAGGAATTAGGGAGAGTATAATGAAAGGTATCAAGCGTGTGTAGTTTAGTGGTAAAACGCCTTTATTCCATAAAGGTATCGGGGGTTCAAATCCTACCCACACGCACAATTTTAAGCCAGTTTGTCCACAGCCAGCTGGTTGCAATAATCAAGTAAAAGGTTTATTATATACACAAGGTCGGTATTATAAATTTAACCCTTGTGTCCTTCAACTTTTCGTTCTATATATTCTCACAAGGGGTATAACAGAACGGAAAGTTAAAGGAACAACTAAAACAATGAGTAAAAATCAATATGCAACATTCTGCAAAGGAGACCCATTTTCAATCAAAATGGTTGGGTCAAATGAATTTGTAAAAGAAAAAATTGATACTTTGGTTTTAGATTTTGAAGAACCGAAGTTCGGCTATTGTGGTGAACTTTGGGATGAAGATGAATGTTTTGAACCTTGTGAAGCTTACTAATTATTAATGCCAATTGGCGAATTAAATATGAAAAATGAAATCTTAAAAATCTTATTGAAACCAGTTGGTGAACGCTCTATATTGGAGTTGTTGTCTATTATCAATTTCTATCAAACTTGCACACCGCAAGAGTTCAAGTATGCTTGGGGATTGGAATTTAAGTTACGAAATGAAAACAAATAATCATCAATCGTTTTGGATTTGGTATAAATTATTTTGGATTTTGTTTATCTCTATTGTGTTTATAATTGCAGTCATAATTCCTACTGACAATGATAAAAATTTAAAAAAGATTGATGACTGTATAGATGTCGCAAATGAAGTAGGGATTGACCCAAATGACAGTCAAAGGTCGGAATTTATCAAAAATTGCTATGAAACAAATGAAGAAGAATAAAATATGTTCAATTTGTTTTAAGGAATATGAAGGATACGGAAACAATGCTAGTCCTATCAATTCAGGAAGATGCTGTGATAGTTGTGATGGGATGATTGTGATGTATGCACGAATTAATTGTGCAAGACTCTTAATTCAAAAATCTAATGAAAAAAGAAGAACTAAAAATAAAGATAGATAATTGTTTTAAAAATTCTGAACAAATATTGATTGATATAGGTGAATTAATACCAATGCTTGATATTGAATTTACTGATGATAAAGATGAAAAATCAACTGTTGCAGTTGTATTGGCTACAGGTGAAAGTAAACAAGTTCGGGATACGTTCATTAGAGGTCTTGGTTTAACTTTTGGTTTAATAAAACAAACGGGAAAAATCAAAGAAGTAAGATGTGTTGCAATGATGTCAGAGGGTTGGTTTTCATCTTTACCAAAAGGTTCAGATATTTCAAAAGCCCCATTACCTTCACAAGACCCAAATAGACGTGAAATGCTTATTGCTACTGGTTTGACTGCTGACGGAATTTGTTTAATGAGAGCAAAAGAAATGTTTAGTGTTGAAGTAAAAGGAAAAAGACATTTTACTTTGAATGATTTACCTGAAATGAATAAAGGATTTGATGACGGAAAAGCAGAGTCAAATGTTTTAAATAACTTTTTTGATGGCTATAAAAAACCAGCAGAAAAATCACAAGAACTTGAAATGTTTAAAAATGTGTTTGCTAGTTTTTCACTTGATGAAATACTAGAAAAATCAATTAAAGTATTAACCCAACGAGTCGGTGGGCTTAATAGCGAATTTATTAATTATAAAAAATAATGATGTTAGAAAAGAAAATTGAGTGGTTTAAGGTTTCAAAAAGAATTTCATTACCTAAAAATAGGGAAATAGTTGACCCTAATTTTATACCGAAGGAAATTGTTTTTGAAGATAATAAAAAGGTTATGGAACAAGTGTCAGTTGCAATAAGTTATAAAATGCCTGTGTTATTGATTGGGGAAACAGGCACGGGAAAAACATCCCTTGTCAGACATCTAGCGTTTTCAACTCAAAATGCCTTTGTGCGTGTTAACCATAACGGGGGAACTACGATTGAAGATATTGTTGGGCGTTGGATTATTAACTCAAACAATCAAACTGAATGGGTTGACGGAATATTGATTGAAGCAATGAAAAAGGGTTATTGGTTTTTGGCGGATGAAATAAACGCTGCTGGAGCTGAAATCAACTTCGTTTATCACTCCTTATTGGATGATGACGGACGTGTGATACTTGCTGAAAAGGGCAATGAAGTGGTAATACCACATCCTAATTTTAGGTTTTTCGGTGCAATGAACCCACCAACTGAATATGCAGGAACAAAGGACTTGAATAAAGCTTTGATGTCCCGATTTATGGTGGCTCGTGTTGATTTCCCACCACCAAAAGTAGAACAAAAGATTTTGGTCACTCGTTCAAAAATTACAGATGATGTTGCTGAACGAATGGTTAGATTTGCAGGTGAAGTAAGAACAATGCACGCCAATGAACAAATACACTTCGTGTTATCAACTCGTGATTTATTGATGTGGGCTACAATGTTCAGAGTTTATAAAAAGTATTTAGTCAGTGCTGAAATGACTGTGTTAAATAAAATCGGACAAGATGATTTTGACGCAATTAAAGATATAATGGCGCTTCACTTCAAAACACAAGATAGCAATACGAAAACAGAAAGTGAAGAGGAAGAACCATCTTTTTAATTTTATGACTATCAAAGAACTTATAGAACAATTAAATAAGTTTGGTGAAGATGAAGAAGTTTGTATTTCAGGAGACCCCGAAGGCAATGACATAAGGACACTTTCTTATGTCAGCCTTGAAGGGCTTGGAATATATGAAGACCCTGACAAAGATATACAAAAGGTCGTAATTTATCCAACAGATGAAATTTTAAATTAATGAGTAAAAGAACAAAAAAAAGATGGTTTAGTGATTGGGGTGGTTCAAACAACTTGTATAGTAAAACAATTGCTCAACACACAAAAAAATTAACTGAACAAAGATTATTTGATGAAGACGGATTTGAAATTTTACCTGAAGATGATTACAGTTATTCTTCTTATCACTGGGACTTAGACCAAAAATTGATTGGTGCTCCTGAAGCAAAAGACAAAAAGGAACGCTATGAAATAACAAAAACTGAATACGGCAATCAATACAGCACATATCAAAAAACAGGATATTGGGGTGGGTATTACAGACAACCACAATTAACTTATAAATATGTTCAACAGATGGCGAATACTTTATCTGCACAGCATAATATAAAAGTTGTGATTGGTAATAACTGGAATGTTGATTTATTACATAAAACACTCACATATAATCCTGCTTCATTGATTTACGGAACTAAAGCAGAATTACTTGCTACTTTAATGCACGAAATTGGAAAACTCCGATACGTGACTCATTCATCTTTATTAAGAAATAAATACATAATGATGTATGAACAACCAGCAAAAGAAGTTTTATCTGTGTATGAAGATTTGAGAACTGACTATTTAATGTTGAAGGCGTATGAAAGTGCTTCTGAAATATATGAGTCAGTAATCCCAACAGTTGAAAAACAAGTGAAAGGTTATGTTGATTACGGAAAATCATTTAGACAACTTGTTGAACAAATACCTAAAAATGTTTATCAACAAATAATTTCAAATCACACTGACTCAATGTCAGACCACAATGTTCATCCTGATGACCCACAATTGAAAGAACAACTATTAAAAACATTTGGAACAAGTGAATTAGATAAAGTAGAAGCTGGGCTAAAAGAAATTCAAAATAAAGCCATAACAACTGGAAGTATTTATGAATACTGCGGTGAAATGTTGTCAGTGATGTATGACCTTGATGAACAAGGACATCAGAAGTTTGATAACATTAAAGAAAAGGTTGAAAAGACAATTGATACAATTGAACCTTCAAAAAAATTAAATGAGTCACAAGAATTATCTGATTATCTTGATAGCACAACATATCCAATTATTGAGGATTTATTGAAAGACGCTAAGAAACAAAATGACGCTATACAACAAGCATTTCCACAAATGCCTGAACAAATAATGAAACAGATAATGCAAGGCATTAATAACAATCTTGGACGAGGTGGTCAAAAAGGTGTAAATGTTGACCAAGACGAGAATATGAACACTCGTAATTCAGGGCAAACAACATCCACAGTTCCACCTGAATGGCAGGATGGTGACTATAAAACGCTCAAGGACAGTGTTTCTATGGAAATTAAGCAATTGGTCAATCGGCTCACATTTCTACGCAGGGAGGAGCTTACAGTGCGATATGAGGGCGACCAGAAGCGAGGCAAGCTTCATTCAAAGAAACTTTACAAGGTTTCACACGGGTCAAGACGATTATTTAAGAGAAAACTTGAAAATACGGACACAATTAGGTCATTTGCCTTTTCAGTCCTTTTGGATGTATCAGGCTCAATGTCAGGGGCAAGAATTACACATTGCACACGAGCATTAATAATTTTGGCTGAAGTGTTTAAGAAAATGGATATACCTTTTGAATTGATTACATTTTCCGATGGTGCAAAGACAATCAAACCTTTTGCAAAAGAAATTGACAAAAATATGGAAAAATCAATTGGTGGATTAGTTAAGTATTCAGGTGGTGGAACTAACCTTGATAGGGGTCTGGATGAGTCAAAAATACACTCACAAGCCGAGAAAAACAAAGTTGTGATAGTTCTTACGGATGGGGGTGTTGGTGATATGAAATGGTTTGACCGAACATACTTTATTCCTTGGTTAAAAAAGGGTATAAAATCTGTTGTTTTCGGTGTAGAATGTGAAAGTGAAATGAAAAATCTATGTATGGGTAATAGCCGATTGCTTGATAATGCTTCACAATTACCTGTTGAGTTTAGTAATTTATTGAAATCATTAATTAAAAGAAAATAATATGACACCAGACGAAGAAAACATAAGAATAAAATCAATCAACATTCCTTCACCAAGAAGTATGGGGAAAAATACTCAGAAGAAATTTTATGATTTAATGAAGGAAATGAGAAACTTCACTGGTGCTCCTGCACAAGGTCAATCTTTTAATAGAATGAATTACGAAGAATACAAATATAAAGAACGTGACCCACTTATTTTGTTTTATGGTTTCAATGGAATGTTGGCACAAAAATATTCTGTTATTAGAGATATGACAGCTGATGAAATAACTGTGCGTATGCAGATTGCTGGTGATAAAGTTCCTTATTCAATTAAAGAAGGTGTCCCTTTTGGGATTGTTATAAATCAAATGAAAGACACACCAAACGCTTTAAGTGAAATATCTTTTGATGACGCTATGAACATTATTAGAATAGGCATTGAGAAACTTAAGGTTGAAGAGTTTATAGATGCCGATGAAGATGAGTTTGATGATAATTGTGTGGAAGCCTGTAAACCAGGATTACACGCCTGTGGAAAATGAAAGAAATAATTGATATTGGTGATAGTGTAATTTGTGATATTTGTGGTGAAGATTATACAAATAGCACATTGTCAGGGGGTTGGTTGTTTGGTTCAAGTGCTTATTGTCCTTTATGTGCAACACCTGAAGCACTTGAAAAGATAAGGGGTTATAACGAAGAGAAATATTTGAAGTCATTTTGTCCTATACATTTAAGTTTCAAAGATTGGGTTTTAGAATTAAGGGGTGGAAATAATCAAATTATTACTTTAACAGGTCAGGATTTTGATGACTGGCTTAAAAAACGATGATTGACGTTGAATGGGAAGAACCAATTGAAGATGAAATGGATGATAACTGTGTTTTAGGTTGTATTCCTGGTGACCATAAATGCGACAAACACAAAATTGCTGAAATTAAACTTATTCAAATTGGTAGAGGTAAAGTGAATGAAACTTTTACTTTAGCATTGAATGGAAGGACAGAAGAACAACTTGCTGAAATTGCTTTAGAAAAATGTAAAAAATATCTTGCAAGTAATGATGTTGAACTTGAACCTGATGAAGTCAAAGGAAGTGGATTTTGGAAATTAAGGGTCGGTATGGGTTATCACGTTGGTGATGTTGAAATAAAATTATGAAAAACATAGAAGAAAAAAGAGAAAAATTGCACGACTTTTTAAGGAAAATGCCTTTTCCTACTGCTTCAATGAAAGAAATTGCTGATGATAAAGAAGCGACGATGTGTGTTTCAAGGGTTGAAGATTATGACCCTGAAGACAATGATGTTTGGAAACTTGATGTGAACAAATCTTTTCCTCGTGGGGGATTGAACTGTTTTAATTGTCAGTCCCCTTGTGTAATGAGTAATGGTTTATATGAAGCGTTTAAAGCAAATACAAATAGTCCAAAAGTAATTTGCAACAGATGTGTTATTGAAGAAATGAAAAAACAATGCGAAGTCTTGAAATAATAACTGAAAAGGTTTTGATACACGGGAAAAAATACATTCCTGCAATTACTCCTAGTGAATTACAGCGAGGAAGAATTGGTGATTGTTTTGATTGGACACTTGTTCAGGCATTAATGAACTATCCAAAATATAAGTATGTTGAAGGAATTGCAAAAAGACCAACAACTAATGATTTTGTCTTACACGCTTGGTTGACTGATGGTGTTCACGCATTTGATTTAACTTGGGGTATGTATTTTGGTAAATCAAAAGAAGAAGCAGAAAAAGCAGGTAGAGTTTTGCCTTTACCTATTGATTATATTGGTATTGAAATGGATGCAAAAGATGTTGCTGAATTTTATCGTGCAACACAATATAAAAGTGTTTTGCATAATGGTTGGCGAGATGAACAAAGGTCGGAAAAATTATTAGGATTTAACTTTAAATAAAATGATTAAATGGTATATACTTGAAAAAGGAAAAATAAAACTTTGTAAGGATATGATGAAAATTGAGAATTTTCTTAGAAGTAAAGAAAAGATAATCAAACAAACTCATATTGGTAAAGTTATGGTTTCTACTGTATTTCTATCATTAGACCATAGTTTTAATCTTACAAAAAAATCAAAACCTATATTGTTTGAAACAATGATTTTTGGTTCAAAAAGGATTGCTTTAAAGGATTATCAAGTCAGGTATTCTTCATTAAAAGACGCCAAGAATGGTCATCTTGACGCTGTTAAATTTGCTAAACATATATTAAAGTAATTAATAGTTGTAATAATGAACAAATAAGTTTATAATTATATGGGAATAGAAATTATAATGGAAGGTGTGTTAAAGGTAGTGAAGAATGGTGAAGTGTTTGCTATCGTGCATAACGATATGAAAAAAAGGTCTCAAATTATTTACTCCTGTAAAGAAATGGGAGCAGAAGATATTAAAAATTTATTCATAATGATGTCTGAAACAAAAAATGACAAATAAAATATTTAGAGTGTTTGAAATATTGTGTGTTATAAGTTGAGTTGCAGGAATGTTTGTTGTGGGAACTTTGAAAGGTGCTTTTTGGGCACTACCAGCTGGTTTTGGTATAGGAATAATAATATCAAGTTGGTTTGATAGTAGAAAAAAGAGAAAAGGTGAATTAATGGGTGTATTAGATAGTAGAACTGCTTCACCTGAAATGAGAAAAGCGATGGACGGATTGGTTCAAGCATTAAAAGAAGAGGGCAAACTTCCTGAAGGTATGAGTTTTGAAGATAAAAAGTGCGATGACCCACATTGTAAGGCTTGTCATCCTGAGTCAGCATATTAATTATGAAAAAAGAAACAAAAACTGAATGGTGTCCAACTTGTGGTGCTGATTTACCACCAAATCATCCATTAAAGAATAAGAAACAAGTTAAAGGTTGTGTTGTTTGGGGGCTTGTTTTTAAAGGTGATGAAAATGACACAGACCCAATTCATTTTTATAATGGTGTTTGTGTATATCCAAGTAGAAGGATGGCTTTAGAAGATATTAATAATTGGGGTGGCAAAAAATCAGTTAAGGTTGTTAAATTTTGTATTACTTCACTAAAATAAAATTATGAATGAAGAAAAAACGCTGGCGGTTGAAGAGTTTTTGAAGGAAAGTAATGCAATTGAGGGTGTTTATGATGATGAGTCACTAGAATTTTCTTTAAAAGCTTGGGGGTATTTACTAGAACAAAAAGAAATTACAATACCTGTGATAATGGGATTACATAGAATATTAATGCACAATCAAGAAATTCCATTGAAATACAAAGGACATTTAAGACAAATTCCTGTATATATTGGTGGACACGAAGCAATGAGTCATAAATTAATACCTACACGATTATCAACTCTTGCAATGAATATGTGGTTACATCCAAAGAATTGGAAAGAACATCACATTGAATTTGAGAAAATACATCCTTTTATTGATGGGAATGGGCGAACTGGGCGAATGTTGATGAATTGGGAAAGATTAAAGGTCGGATTGCCTTTGTTGATAATACACGAGGGCAATGAACAGTTTGATTATTATAAATGGTTCAAATAAAATGAAAGTATTATTTTTAGACATTGACGGAGTTTGCAATTGTGCAACTACTTCACAAAGACATCGTGGATTTATTGGTATTGACCCTTATATGGCTTTTATGATTGGTCAAATAACACTTGAAGTTCCCGATTTAAAAGTTGTGCTTTCATCATCTTGGCGACATAGTAAGGATGGGCTTGATGAAGTTCGCAGTCAGGTTGTTGATTTCATTGATATTACTCCAACAGGAATGTATATTGATGGTGAACAAACATTAAGGGGTAGAGAAATACAAGAATGGCTTAATAAACATCCTGATGTTGAAAAATATGCAATATTGGATGATGATAGTGATATCTTATCAGAACAATTACCTAATTTCTTTAAAACATCTTGGCAAACAGGAATAACAGAAGAAATAAAACAAAATGTCATTAAACACTTCAAAAAAGAAAATTAATCTGTGGAACATTCCCCGAAGTGATACAAGGGAACGCTGTGCTGAATGTTTGAAGGTATTTAAAAGCACAGATATGATTATTAAAAGCAAGAAGTTTGCAGGACATCGTTTCAACAAGGTTCATTTGGGTTGCGTTAAAAAAGAGGGGGTAGTATAATTATTAAATTATTAATTAGCTAAAAGCTTTATAAAAAAATGACAAAAACATTTAAAGAATTACAAGAGGTTGATGTTATGGTTGGTGGTTTATATCAAAAAAATCCTGACCTTAAACAATCAAAGTTTGGTTATGCTTACAAGAGATTTTCAGATAAGAATTATGTTCCTATTGCTAAAGATTTTAATGAGGAATTAGGAGCATTACGTGTTCAATTTGCTCTTGAAGACAAAACAACAGGGGAAGTTTTAATTGATAGAATGAACCCTCGTGGCTTTAAGTATACAAAGCAAGGTTTGACTGAATTAATGGCTGAAGAAAAGAAACTTGCTGAAAAATACGATGCGATGGATGTTGAAATCAATCCTTTCCTTTCAAAGATGATACCTGAAGGGCTTGAAGATGACCAAATGGAAATGTTATCAGGATTAGTCCTCTAATTTTATGCTTAGATTAATAGCCATTGCGTTTATATTATTTGAAAAGTCCGTGATGGCTGTTTTGACGCTATTATTATCATTTGGATTATCTATTTTGAATAAAGAATTAAGCAAATACTAATGATATGAAGAAAAATGATGACAAACCATTAAATAATGGTGAAATAAAGGGAGAACGTAATGAAAAAGGACAAATAACTCCTGGTATGGTTCTTAATCCTAACGGAAAACCAAAAGGCACAAAGCATTTTGCTACATTGATTGGTGAAATGATTAAAAGGAAAATCAGTATGAAAGTTGATGGGAAAGTAGTTGAAATGACTGTTGATGAAGCAATGGTGCAGGCAATGATAAGACAAGTCATTAAAGGTGATACAAAAGCATTTCAAGCATTAACAGATAGACACGAAGGTAAACCTCATCAAACAATTGATATGGAAGTGTCTGAACCACCAATACCAATAATGCCATTAAAAAATAAAACGGGGAAAAAGCGTGTTCAGTCAGACGACAGCAACAACTAAAATTGAAGAAATGTCCCAACGTATCCGAATAGTCCAAGGAGGGACATCGGCTTCTAAAACGATTTCAATTCTCATATATTTAATTGCAATGGCTCAGACGGATGAAGTGCCTACACTCACTTCTGTTGTGTCTGAGTCATTTCCTCATTTAAGGAGAGGATGTATCAGGGATTTCCTGAATATAATGCAATATCATAAATACTTCAAAGATGCACAATGGAACAAATCAGAAAGCACATATACATTTGAAACAGGGTCAAAGATAGAGTTTTTCTCTGCTGACCAAGCTCCTAAACTCCGAGGGGGACGACGTGATAGATTATTTTTGAATGAAGCAAACAATATAAATCTTGAAGCATTTAACGAACTTGAGGTGAGAACCAAAGAGTTCATTTTTATAGACTATAACCCAACAACTGAGTTTTGGGTTTACAGTGATGTCTGTGGTTGTGGGATGGAAGGTTGTCACGGCAAAAGAACTGATACAGAACACATCATACTTACTTATTTAGATAATGAGGCATTAGACCAAGCAATCGTTGATAGTATTGAACAGCGACGTATGAACAAAGCTTGGTTTCAGGTGTATGGTTTGGGATTATTGGGTGAAGTTGAAACAAGGATATATAAAGGCTGGCAAATAATTGATGAAGTTCCTTTTGAAGCCCGATTAGAAAGGTTTGCTATTGACTTTGGTTATACAAATGACCCAACTGCAATCGTGGCTATTTATTATTACAATGGGGGCTATATTGTTGATGAAATTGCTTATCAGAACGGATTGGTCAATAAACAAATTGCTGACATCATAAAAGCACAACCAAAACGTGTGATGGCGATTGCTGACAGTGCTGAACCTAAAAGCATTGATGAATTACGATTAGAAGGAATTACTGTGTTGCCTTCAAAGAAAGGACCAGGAAGTATTTTGCAGGGTATTCAATTTGTTCAAGGGCAACAAATATCAGTCACAAAAAATTCAATCAACATAATTAAGGAATACCGAAACTACGTGTGGATTACTGACAAAGATGGTAAGATAATAAATGAGCCTGACCATTTGTTTTCACATTCAATGGATGCTATAAGATATGGCTTCGGTTCAATGAACAATCCTCAAAAACTTACAGCATTCACACATTACCCAAATTCAAATATGCCACGCAATAACATTGACCCATTTCAAAAGATACCAACTGCTGACTTACCACCTGAATTAAAAGAGGAAAAAAAATTTGCATATACACACATACCTAAGCTATAATAATTAATAGAAAAATATTTACGGGCAAAACCTATGAGCATAGTTACAAAAAGTGAAAGTGAAAAAAAGGTTGAAGCAGTTTTAATGCGAACCAATGTTGATAAAAAGGGACTCATCACTGATGAGGTTGCTCCGTATATTGAAACAGACCAACAATTATTAATATCACAAATGATATTAAAGCATTTCGTTTTGGGCACAGTAAATATGTATACTCCTCGTGTTGAGTTCAATGACTTGTCATTAATCAATCGTGACCAATATGACCAAATGTCATTTAATACCTATCAACCAAACAATGGTGAAGCATGGGAAGGCAATCCTCAATCTGCTTGGCGTTCACGTGCAATCAGACCTATTGTTCGTAATAAATGTATTTCAATAGCGGCTCACGCAACTGCACGATTAATCTTCCCTAAAATATTTGCATATAATAATCAATCAGATGAACAACAAGAAGCGGCTACAGTGATGGAAGATTTAATGGAATGGTCAGGCGATGTTAGTAATTACCCTTTCGTTGCATTAATGCGTGTCATTACAGCAATGTCATCACCTGCTTCAATTGGGTTCACTGAATACGGGGAAGTATATCGCACAGTTAAAACTGAAAAGAATGTTGACGGAACTTGGACAGAAAAAAGAATACGTGATGAAGCCTATCCTTGTTTTATGGATGAGGTTGTCCCCGTATCACAATTATATATTGAAAACTTTTATGAACCTGATATACAAAAACAAGGTTGGGTGATATGGCGTAAAGTTTATGCCTATTCAGATGCACAGGCAAAATATAACGGTGTGTATGACAATTTCCAATTCATCCGTCCTGGTGTTCAAACAATTTATGATGACGCAAACAGACAATTTTATTATGTGTATGACCCAAATATGCGTTCAGAAGATGTTGAGGAAGTTATTTATTGGAACAAAAATCTTGACCTGAAAATCATAATGGTGAACGGAGTAATGTTGACCGATTGGAATAATCCAAATCCTCGTCAGGACAAATTATATCCTTTTGACAAGTTTGGTTATGAACCAATCAATAATAGATTTTTCTATTACAAATCATTGGCGTTTAAATTACAGCACGACGCTGATATTGTGAATACTTTATACCAGATGATTATTGATGGAACTTATTTGTCTATATTCAAACCTATGGTAAATGTCGGTGGTGAAATCATTGCTTCTGATGTTATTGTTCCTGGTGCAGTTACAACATTGTCATCACCTGACGCTGACCTTAAAGCAATCAATGTTGGGTCAGATATTAGACAGGGAATGGAAACATTAAGTGCTGTTGAGAAATCAATTAATGAGTCATCACAAGAACCTTTGCAATCAGGTATAAAAGACACAGGTTCACAAACAGCATACGAAATAAGTAAACTTGAACAAAATGCAAACACAGTGCTTGGGTTATTCTTGCAGATGATTGCTAAACACGTTAAGGATTTTGGAAAGTTGCGTGTCAGTGATATTGTGCAGTATTTGACCTTACCTGATGTTTCAAACATTACAGGCGACGCTGACCTTACATATAAAACATTCTTCTTAAAGGGAATGGAAAAATCAGGTGGTAAAAACAAAAAGATTGAATTTACAATGAATGTTCCTGAAGAAATGTCTGAAGATGAATATATGGAAGCGTCATATAAGTTGAAAGAAGAAGAAGAAAGCAAAAATATGACAATATCAAAAGCAAACCCTAAAATGTTCAGGGAATTGCAATATATGGTCACAGTTCATCCTGATGTATTAAACCCTCGTTCAGAAGACCTTGAAAGGGCTTGGGCAGTTGAAGACTTTGATAGAATGATTGCACATCCTGAAGTATTTGACGGAAAAGAAGCAGGCAAGTTATTGCTTGGTGCAAACCTTACAACTAAAAAGGATGTTGATAGATACCTAACAAAAGAACCCCCAATGGGTGCAGAACAACCAATTGACCCTGCTACAGGTATGCCTAATGCTGGGAACTCACCGCTTAATGCTATGATGAAGAAATCACCGTTATCCACAGGAAATAAAAATACACTTGCTAGTTTGGTCGGCTAGCTGTATAATTAAATCATTAATAATTAAGCAAAACCTATATGTTATTATATTCAAGATGGTGTGCATTAACTCTCCCTACACGAAATAAACTTGCTGAAATTTTCGGCATTGAAAAGAAAGGTGCAACTGAAGTTGCTTCCAATGTTGTAAAACACGATGGCTATTTAGTTGAAGACATTGAACAAGCAATGACTGTTGAAGCAATGCAGAAATATCTAAGTGCAGGAAACACTGATATATCTGAATTGTGGAATATGACAATTGATAAAATTGAAGGACGTGAAGTTGAAGGATTAACTTCATTACCTGAGAAAACTATGGCTGTATTGCCTGAAGAAGAAGCAAAGCAATTCAAAAAGGAATACAAAGCACGAACAATTAAAACAAAAGTCGTAAAACCTAAAACCCCAAAAACAAATGCAAAAACAAAAACCAAGAAGTAAAGAAGAAATATTAGAAGGTATGAAAAAAGTGCAGGAAGCAAAGCGATTGCGTGCTTTCGTAAAAGAAAAATTTTACCCTGCACTTATTTCTGCGACAACATCAATTGAAGATGCAAAGTTCCTACTCGGTGGCTTCTCAAATATGATGATGGAGTCATTCTTAGCGAAGATGAAGGAAACAAAATTTATTGAATTGAAACTGCACGAGAAGTTAGACAAAGCAAATCCTAATTACAAACAATTTGTTGAATTACTTGCTTTATTCTCAGATGAAACAATCTTCTCATCCCGTGAACTTGTTGAAGGAATGAAAAATGAAGTGCAAATGTTTATTGATAATGAAATGAAAGAAAGAAAATTGGAAACATTAAAAACTAATTTCTTAGATTAATGAATACAAACATTTTAAAAAAGTGCATAGATGAATTGAAAAAAGAAAAACCTGAAATACAATATGTTTTAGGTATGCTTGAAACTTTATATGAAATGCAACCACAAACCGCCAGCGTTTCAATAACTCCAACTCCTAAAAAAGAACCAAATAACAACATTGATGAAGCCGCTATGCTTGACGCTAAAGCGAAAGCGGCTCTTGATATTATAAAGGACACAGCACTACCAGAATGATAAAACAATTCATATTAAACTTAAAATTCGTAAAGGACAAAATTGCTGAAGCAGAAAAGCAAGGTGGTATTAAATCATTTCCATTGGCTCAAAAGGATGTCCTTGAAACAATGAATGATGATATTGACAAGAAAGCAGAAGAATTGTCCAAGAAGAAATTAAATGATTTACTTTCAGTTGTTGATTTAAGGAAAATTGTCACGTTAGATAAAGCAAGAGGTATTGTTTATATTGGTGGAATGAAAGCAGATGACGCACGACTTGCGAATTTAAAATCAGAAGCAGAATTTATTTTAGAGTCAGATTTATGGGATTTAATATCTGAAACACCAAAGGAACTTGCACAGCGTTCAATGTTTGTTTCAGGTGAAACACTTGCAGATATGGCGAAAGGAAAATCAATGCTTCATACTTTGTCAGTGCAGAAAAACATCATTGATACTTTCAAGGGATATGTTGGTAAAACACCAAACCCTTAAAAGTTTTCAACAGGACTATTGCTTTACAAAAAAAAGTAGTATAATAAAAATATGTATATTAAAAACTTTACGGGAAATTGGTCACTTGGATAATTATTCAAATGTCTAATTTGGTATAACCTTCTCCCGTAGGGTGAAAACTAAATTAGACATTGGAGTAATTACCTGAGAGGGTAATTTTTTTATCATAACGGGGTTATTCATACCTCATTAAAAAAATGAACTGAAACATTTATGACAGAAGAAGAAAAAAAAGCAGCTGAAGCAAACGCTCT
>Ga0247841_10002076_pt1 | contig 41537 bp, 40 predicted proteins | sample LaCruzMarch2015__2_FD_192410 | JGI IMG/M metagenome (GOLD analysis project Ga0247841, IMG submission 192410) | Freshwater microbial communities from meromictic Lake La Cruz, Castile-La Mancha, Spain - LaCruzMarch2015_18m | ecosystem: Environmental > Aquatic > Freshwater > Lake | place: Spain...
CTTGGGCTCACAAGTTTATCTCAGTTCCTTACTAACGAAATAGGGAAAGACATAACAATAATTGTCTTGACTTTTGTTCCCTTTTTTATCATACGTAGACTTGTGCAAAATATCTTAAAGAAAACTAAATATATGAAAGAGATCAATATTCAATCAGTTTCTTCTAAGTAAGCAATACGGTAGACTTGGTTTCAGTTTTCTCAGCAATTGCTGATGCCTTGAACGATGAAAGGATGGGGTCAGGTCTTTAGTTTTAGCATTCCCTATTTTCAGGCGAGATATTCATACTTCCAAAAAAGCATCCCATTCAATACCGAGCTGCTTTATGGCTGCTTTGAGGGTTCCAATCTTGAGATCACGGTTTCCCCAATCGGGCAATATTGTGGCACGTCCAGTCTTCGGGTTAGTCCACTTCCGGTGAGAACCACCACTCCGTCGAGGGAGTTCTTTACAGTCGAGGACGATTAGTTTTCGGATCGCATCGCGATAAATCATCGAGTTGAGACAAGTGCTTCAAGCCAGACAGGGCTTGCTGTGTCGGAAATCTGAACATTTTTTGGTAGTTGCCATGCTAAATCTTGATACATTTCAATAGTGGCTTCGAGAGCATCTTGAACGTTTTCTAGTGCCTCTTCGATCGTATCCCCTTCAGTAACCAATTCGGGCAAAAGAGGCGAGGTCACGGTAAAACCGCCTTCAGGCTGAGGTGCGAGAACCAAAGGGACTTTATAGATCATTGAAACCTCCATAATCTCTTGGCTGCCAGGCAGGGGAGCGAATCCACTCTAGCACTCTGTCTGCCCAATCTACCACTCTCATAATCATAATCAAACAGGCCTTGCATGAGTGCGGCTGCTCATTGAAACACACCTTTCACAAACCTACGACTCCGTTTTTTGCACTTCTCACTAGCAGCCTTCACATTGTAACCTTTCCCCACGAATGTTCCTACAATAGCAACTGTTGGGATTGTCGCGTTGACGGGGCGAGATCCCTTTGCTATAAATAGGCCTTGCACGTGGGCTTTTAGCTCAGCTGGTTAGAGCGCACGCCTGATAAGTGTGAGGTCTCTGGTTCGAATCCAGAAAGGCCCACCATGTGTCTAAAGGATGAAGGGCGGCCAAGCGGCCGCCCTTTTTGTCATCATTCCATTCAATTCCTCAGCATTCAGGGGCACCCTGCCGGGGGCTAGATTCCTGCACGGCTCACTCCCAGGTTCTCATCTCCCCTCACGCGAAAGGGGGATTTATTAGAGAGGCACTGCGAGTCAGGCTCGCTGGCAGGCTTCTTCATTGGGAAGGGAGACGCGTTGGGGCATCCGCAAGAGGCGGGCGGGCGCCAACCGTGACCGGTAGTAGGCCAGGTGCCAGAGAGCGTGGACCAACCCTACCGCCATCATCACCAAAGACGAGTAGAGATGGATATCAAGCAACATGGAAGCAGTCCCCAAGAACCAATGGGTGCGCAGGACCAGCAGATCCAGCAGGCCGCTGACCAGGGAAACGAGGAAAGCAGCGGTCAAGATTAAATTGAGGATCCATTTGCCGTACACCTTGGGGTTTTTCTGCAAAGAACGTCCACGGCGAGAGCAGTTGCGGTAGTAGGGCAAGTGCCAGAAGGTATGTACTACCGCGATCGGCAGGAGAGCCATCGAGGAATCAAGGTGGACAGCGACGATCAGAGATCCCCAACCGTTGAACCAGCCGAAGTTCAGGGCGAAGAAGTCGAGAAAGCCGGAGAGGAAGGAGAGGGCGAAGCTAACCGTCAGCAGCAGGTTCAATAGCCAGCGGTGGTTGCCTGTGTTGAACCAGATCATCCAATGGCCATGGCTGGCTTTGCGCAGAAGCGCAGCTCCCTTCAAGATGAGGAGCAGCGCACAAGTGGCCAGGAGGAAACCCACTTCCTGTGTCATCCATGGAACGCCACCTCCTTTTTGGGAACCGCTGAGCCCAGCGACAGGCAGGCTGGGGGAACGGGAAGTGGTCGGGCTGGAGGTGGAAGCTGTGGTGGAGAGTGGAGATGAAGAGGGTGGCTGAGGACTCTCGGTAAGGAGTGGGGTCGCGACTGCTCCTGCCTCGTTCGTGCCGAGCAATTGGAGGAAAGAGGCGCGGGACAAATCAGCCGTTCGGAGGACTGTATTGATCGTTGTGGAAGAGTCTGCTTCGATCCCCAACTCTGCCAAGGCTGGGAGTAGAACCTCCACCGGGCAGCCATAGGTGTCTTCCAACTCCTGCAAGGTGAGAGAGCGCAAGGTTCGGTTGGAGAGAGCGGACAGTCCTGCCAGGTCAACTGGTTGGGTCGAGGTAGATGGGGAAACCGCATCGCCTTGATCTGGAACCAGAGCAATGGGCCCCGGCTCACTCGGCAAGGCAGCCACGACCGGCAATGGTTCACTGGCTGGAGTCGATGGGAGTTGCTCCGATGAAGTTGGTACCGGTTCTTCCGTTGCCGCCTCCGTCGGTTCGGTGGATGCGGTGGCGGTCAGACCAGGGTCAGACTGGCTGTGGTCACAGATGCCGTCTCCATTGGTATCCACATAGCGGCGACAGGCGCCCGGGTAAGGGTCATCCACCAGCCCCAGGGGGCAATCATCCCAGGCTAAAACCGGCAGGGCAAAGCCCAAGAGACAAAGTGCAGTGATCGTATAGATGGTGATTCGGATCCAGGTTTTCATGGTTTTCATCCTCCTGGCAATAGCCTAGGGGATGAAGATCAAACTGGAATCAAAAGAAGATCAGAAATCAGTAAGAAGGGAAAGCACAGGGGGCGCTCTCCTTAAAGGGTTGGGCGCTGCCAATTCCGGCCGTCGCTGGAGCGCAAGAAAGTTCCGTTTGCCCCTGCCAGCCAATAAAAGCCCTTCGCCTTGGCAACAGCGTAGAGATCCTCCCCGGCGCCGCTATTCATCTCCAACCAACTGATCCCGTCTTCTGAGGAAAGAAGAGTGCCGCCTTCCCCACAAGCCAGGAAAAAGCCCTCCACCCAGGATACCGCGTAGAGGTTGCGGGTGGTGTTGCTGGTACGAGCCGTCCACTCCACCCCATCCGGAGAAGAAAGGAGAGTGCCGCCTAGGCCGCAGACCACATAATTTCCCCCGCCCCAAGCGGCCCCGCGTAGCGTCTCCTCACTGGGACTCTTCTGCCAACTCCATTTCGACCCGTCCGGCGAGGTCAAGATCGAACCATCCTGCCCTACCACCAGGAATTGGTCATTGCCGTAGAGGGCGCCCCACAGATCCTTGGTGGTCTTGGCAGTCTGCACCTCCCAGGATTTGCCCTCCAGAGCCAACCAGAGGGTGCCGCCGCTACCGGCCACCAGGGTTCGGTCCTTGCCCACGGCGATGGCCCGCAGGAAGGGAGAGGGTGTGACTGAAGGAACCTTCTCCTGTGCCCAGGAGACCCCGTTGGAGGAACGCAAGAGGGTAGCCGATCCGCCCGCGGCCAGGAAATCGTAGGATCCTCGAACCACAGCGCGGAGGTGGTTGAACCCACCGCTGAACTGCCCAGCCCAGTACTCGCCATTGGGGGAGGTGATCACTGCGCCGGAATCTCCGGCCAGAATCATCTCATTGTCTGAAGAGGCGATGCTGTAGAGGTTGTCGCCCCAATGCACCAGCCGCCAGTTGGTCATGTCCTCGGAATAGACGATGGCGCCTTGGTTGCCGACCGCCACGAAGCCCCAAATATCAGAGTTGGCCACGCTCCAGAGATTTTGAAAGGTGCCGGCGAAGAGGGGGATCCATTCTCGGCCGTCCAAGGAAATGCGCAAGGTACCGCCAAAGCCGGTGGCCATGTAGCGGAAGGCGCCGTACATGACCGAGGTGAGATTCATTGCCGATTTGAGATCCAGGGTTCCCCAGACCACCCCACCGTGAGAGCGAAGGGCGGTTCCGCCGTCACCCACTACGATCCAATCGCGGTCCTGGATCGTCACCGCAGTGAGGTCATCGGTCACACCGGAGGACCGCGCCGTCCATTGCGAGGCATCGGTGGAGGAGAGGATCGTTCCGTCTGCTCCAACGGCGATATATTGGCTGTCTCCGTAGGCGACCGCCGCCAGGTTGCTTTGGATCTCGCTGTTTTGCGCGGACCAGGTCGAGCCGTCGGAAGAGGTAAGGATAACGCCCCCGGCGCCCACGGCGACAAAGCGGTCACCGCCCCATATCAGGCCAGCCAGGTCCGCTTGGGTGGGGGTTTCTTCTTTTCGCCAAAGCTTGCCGTCTTTCGAAGTGAGGACAACTCCCCCGCTTCCTACCACCACGAAGATGTCCTTGCCGTAGAGTATGCACTGCAAGTCTGCTTGAGTGGTGCTGGTTTGGCGTTCCCAGCGGATCCCGTCGATGCTTGTCAAAATGGTTCCTTCCCGTCCCACCGCGACGAAGAGGCGCTCTAGGTCAGAGAAGACGACGCCCAGCAGATCTTCGTTGGTCGCACTGGGCGGGGCAGAAGGCAATTGCGTAGGAGTTGTGCCGATAGAGACCAAATTCCTCTCGGCGTCCCAGGCCACCGGCTCTCCCAAAGCTTCCGCCACAGCTCGCAAGGGGACGAAGGTTCGTCCTTGGTAGAGGAAGGGTTCCAAATCTGAAGTCACCGGCTTCCCGTCGATTAGGATAGAGATGTCTTGGTAGCTCACCTCAATCTGTTGCACTCCGGTAGCGGCGCTGACGCCAACAGCCAATCCTCCCAACAAGCAGAGAATCAAGAGCAAGCTGACGGTTTTCCTCATCGAATTGTATTCCTCCTTACCTGCGATGAGCCATTCTACCGCGAACAGCGCCTGGCTGAAAGACAGGGTCCTGTTACCACCCGGCCGCCCAGGCGATGTCTCCCAGCGAGTTCACCGCCCCCTGCAGCAATCCGTGGTCTCGCTCCAGTCGGATGGCCATCATGTTCAAGCCTGGGTAAACGCCTTCCTCCAAACGATGCCCACGTGCCAGCAAGGCTTCACGCACTGAATCCGGAAGGCGGGGGTCCACCTGGACCAGGCCGGGGGTCATGCCGCGCGGATAGAAGGAAGAGGGGAAAGCCAGGCTTTGGCAGTGCCAGCCGTCCAGAGCAGTCTGGAGATCTTGGCCGAAGACGATGTGGTTGAGGAAGAATTGCGCTGTCCACTGGTCCTGCCCGTCTCCTCCGACCGTGCCGAAAGCCAGCAGGGGCTTCCCCTCTTTCATCGCCAAAGTGGGGGTAAGGGTCGCTCGCGGGCGTTTGTGAGGAGCAAGGCAGTTGGCTCTCGCCGGGTTCAGATAGAACATCTGGGCGCGGGTTCCCAGTGGAAAGCCAAGGCCCGGAATCACTGGAGACGTGTGAATCCAGCCCCCGCTGGGGGTTGCGGATACCAGGTTGCCGGCCTCGTCGGCGACATCAAGGTGGGTGGTGTCACCCGGGGAAAAGGCCTCTCCCCTCACTTGCCCACTGGAACGAAACGCTTCTTGGGCAAGGCGATTGTCCTGGCGGACATCCTCCAGCAGAAGCCTCTCCGAAAGGCGATTAGCCAAGCCGGGGCGTAAAGTGAGGTCGGCCTTTTCTCCCACCAGGGCCCGGCGGGAAGATGCATAGTGCGGCGAGAGCAGCTCATCGACGGGCGCCTGGTCGAAACAGGGATCGCCATAATGGGCTTCGCGATCGGCGAAGGCCAGTTTGGCGCACTCTACCCAGGTATGCCAATAGGCGGTAGATCGCGGCCCCATCTCCTCCAGGGGGAAACCATCCAGCAAGGTCAACTGCTGCAGGAAGACCAGCCCTTGGGTCCAGGTCGGGCATTTGTGTACCTCCAGGCCGCGGAACTCCAAGCGGAGCGGCTCCTCCAGCGTGGCCTGCCATTCCGCCAGATCCTCCATCGCCAGCAAGCCGGCATGCTCCCAGCCACTGGCATCCAAGACGGGGTGATCCCGCGGCCAGCTAACCAGCCGTTCAGCGATCGGGCCGCGGTAAAAAGCCTTGACACCTGCCTCGATGCCGGCCGTCCTTCCCTCGCTGCGAGTCGCCAGATCAGCCTCGGCAATCACTCGCAGGGTAGCAGCCAGGTCGGGGTTGCGCATCGGCCAACCCAACGGCGGCGCTTCGCCGTCTTTCAGATAAATAGCCGCTGTGCTGGGGTAGACAGTGCGGTAACGGGCAGCGTAGAGAGAAATGGCTTTCCGGAGGGAGGGATAAAGCGGAAAACCCTCTTCTGCCAGGCGGATGGCAGGCGCCAGCACCTCTGCCAGCCCCAGCGAGCCGAAACGGGCCAAGGCCAATCCCCAGGTCCCCACCATGGCGGGAACACAAGCTGGCAGGAACCCATCCCCGGGGATCAGGTCAATGCCGCGCTCGGCACACCAGGCGGTAGACAACGCTTTGGGCGCCCAGCCTTGCCCGCTGATCGCCCAAACCTTCCCGGTCTTGGCCTCATGCACCAGCACTGGCGCCTCCCCGCCGAGGCTGTTCTGGTGAGGTTGCAGCACATTCAGGCAGAAACCGACGGCTGCTGCCGCATCCACCGCGTTGCCCCCATCCTGCAGGATCCGCAACCCGGCCAAGGTGGCTGCATAGTGGCCGGAAGTAACCATCCCATGCCAACCCATCACGATTGGCCGGCGATAGCTTTCATTTTCAAACATGTTGAACACTCCTTTCTTGTATCGGGGTCATCGTGTTGCCGCTCCTTCCCGTACACCCCAAACCAGCACTCCCACGGCCACCAGAAGCAGGCCGGCAGCAGCCCAGCAATTGGCAGCGAACCCACCCCAGGCGTTTAGCGCGGGTCCGGTTAAATCCCCCAGCGCCCGGGCCAGGCTGGCTGACGCTCCTACCAAGGAAAGTGACATGGCCCGGGCTTCCGGGAGGATCTCCGTGAAGAGGGGAAAAGAGCTGACCGTGGCGATCTCGAAACAGAGGAAGAGGAGGAAGAGAGTCGCCAAGGCGCCGGCCAAGCTGGATGGGAGAGCAATCAACAAATAGGTCAAGGCGCAAGCCAGACTGGCCACGATGACGGTCCTCCGTTTGCCGAAACGGTCCGCGGCCCAGCCCGCAGTCAACTCTCCCAACACTTCGCCACCCCCGATGACAGCAGAGGCGAGACCCAGGCTGGTCAGGCTGAGGGCGAAGCTCACTTCCATCCATCGCCCAAAGACAATCAACAACAGCTCGTTCCCGAACATAAGGAAGAACATGAAGGCGATCGCCGCCACCATTCCTCGGCTATTGCGAACCTGCCCCAGGAAGGGTCCCAGGCCTCTCCAAGGTCGTTGCCGGCGGTCCGGGGGAGGGAGAGCTCGCCATAGTGCCGCTGCTATCATTACGGAACCCACTGATAACCAAAAAAAAGGCATCTGCCAACCTTGTGCTTGCAACACCCAGCCGAAGAGGGGGCCTCCCAGCAGCAGTGCGCCACCCCAGGAAAGTTCGGTCCAGGCGATAGCCCGGCCGCGTCGAGCATACGGCACTGTGTCCCCCAGGTAACCCATCAAAGCAGGTTCGTAGATATATTTGGAAAGAGCGATCCCTGCCAGAGCCAGAGCAAAGGCCAAGGACCCGGGAAGAATCACCACCAGGATGGCGGAGCAGGCGAAAAGTAAGATTGCCCCCACCATCACCGGACGGCGACCCCAATGATCGGAAAGGGGTCCGAACAAGGGACTGGTGAAACCGATGAAACCGCGTAAAGAAACCAATCCAGCCATCTCGGCGAGGGGAATCCCCATCCCTCGGGAGATCGCCGGCAGAAATGGATAGATCAAGCGGATTCCACAATTGAGGAACCACCGGCTGAGAGTAATGAAGAACAGTTGCCAGGAGAAGGAAACTCGGCTATCCAATGGCTTCGTCTTTTCTCTTCTTGCCAAGGAGAGGGGAACCCATTACACTGGCTTCGGTTTGAAGGGGCTGTAGCTCAACGGGAGAGCACCTCGCTTGCACCGAGGGGGTCGGGGGTTCGAATCCCCTCAGCTCCACCACCGCTTCCCCGCTGCTTTTCATCGATCCGGTCATTCGGCCAAGAGGCTTTCCATTCGTTTCCCGGGATCCGGAACCTTGTATCCTGGACTCTTGGACCAGGACAGCGGTAGATGACTCCTCGCTAGGGACAGAGCGTTTCCAGGAGGAAGCGCGTGAGAACCTGGCTCGATTCCTCCAACGAAGCCAAGGAGAGGTATTCGTCCGGCTGGTGGGCTTGGTGGATGTCACCAGGACCAAAAACCACACAGGGCGGGACAGATTTCGGGAAGAGAAGCGGCAAATCGGTGCAATAAGACACTACACCAGGTTTCTCTACATCATTCTTGACCGCTTTTTCCGCCTCAAGCAAGGCTATCACCCAAGGATCGTCTGGGGGTGTGTAGAAGGATTTGACCGCCTTGCAGGTCTCCCAATGAAAACGAATCCCGGCGAGCGAGGAATGCCCCAGCTCCTCCATGCGGCCAACAAAATCCTCTTTTTCGCGCTCCTCACCATAGCGAAAATCCAGGTCCAAGTGGCAAGACTCGGCTACGATATTCGGCTGGCGGCCTCCTTCGATCCAGCCGGGATTCAAAGTAGGAGGGCCGAAGAGTGCAACCGGTGGGAGGGAGCGAGCCCATTCCAGCAATGGGGTGAGGGTACGGCTGGCAGCCTCGATGGCATTGATCCCCTGGCTTGGGGTGGAGCCATGCGCTTCCTTCCCTTGGAAATGAAGACGCGGCCAAAACAGTCCGCGCTCTCCGACCATGGTCCGCCCATTGGTCGCCTCGGCCACCAGAGCAAACAGGGCATCCTCAGCCAAGCCGGCTCGCTGGATAGACTTTGCTCCACCGAAATCTCCTTCCTCATCAGCGGTCAGCATCAATTTCAAGGTGTAAAGAGGAAGGCCACGCCGGGCGACCTGGCAGAATCCCTCCAGCAACATCACCACGCCACCCTTCATGTCCGCTGTTCCCAACCCGAAGAGTCGACCATCCTGTTCGCTGACCTGAAAAGGAGGAAAGCTCCAATTTGGAGAGGGAGGGACAGTATCGAGGTGCCCGGTGAGGATCAGGGAGCCGGGGTTCCGGCCTGGGATTTCGGCATAGAGGGAGGCTCGCCCCTCACTGAGGGGATGGAGGGCGCTGGCCAGCCCCTGGCCGGCCAACATCCGCCGCAGAAAAATAGCGATAGCCTCTTCGCCGCCGGGTGGATTGGCGGTGGAAATGGCGACCAGGTCCGCCAGCAAGGAAGAGAGAGGAAGAAGGCTCACCCTTTCCTCCCTGTCAGCTCCATCACCCGATCGGCGATATATCGCACCAGGGGGACGCAAACCTCGCCATGCACCTTCTCCTTGTAGACTTGTTGGCCATCCGGCTGGCTAAAATCGAGCCCCGTCAGCTCGTAGCAATTGATCGAGCCAGAGCGCGATTGAACATCCCGGATCAGCTCTGACGCCAGCGCATAGCAACGATCCCTGTCGTCATGGCTGTGACTCCGGCCATAAAGGAGCCCCAGAGCCATCAAGGCGCCGCTCACCGCTCCACAGATGTTGCGGGTGCGAGCCATTCCCCCGCCGAAAGCGGTAGCGATGCTGGGGATGTTGGGAGCGGTCTTTCCAAAATGGATGGCCAGCGCACCGAGGGTGGCCTCGGCACAATTGAAACCCCCATCAAAGTACTTTTCCGCTAGATCAGCTGCTTCGGACATGTTATGACTCCTTTCCTTTCAGGCCAGACGAATCAGCAAAGATAGGGGCATTGTAGCACCGGGCTTTGCGGCACACTTGATCGTGGGCGATCACGCTGCCGCGAGCTGGTAACTTTCCACAGGCTGGATAGAGAGAATGCTTGGCCGGCTGCTGAGTGATCCGTTATCATCGAGGCATGGACGAAACGGGAACAAGCCGCCAGATCCTTTCCGATCCCTCCTTCGAGGAGTTGGCCAAGTTGCTGGCCGCCCTCGAGAACACCTCGAAAACATCCCAGAAAGTCACCCTGGTGGCTGAATTCTTCCGGGGGTTGCCCGCGGAGAGCCTGCTCTTGGCAGCCCGGGATCTCTCCGGTTTGTTGCTCCCCCTGGGCAGCCAAGAGAAACTGAACGTGGGTTGGCGGTTGATCGTCGACTCGCTCCAGACGCTTGGGATTGGCCGGGAAGGCTGGATTGAGGCCTACCGCCAGACGGGCGACATGGGCAGCACGGTGGCAGCCATGCTGGAGAATGCCGGCTATGTGCCTGAACCACCACCTCTCTCGCTGGTGGAGGTTCATCAGCGCCTGGCAGAGATAACCGCCACTAGCGGGAGGGATTCCCGCAGCGGCAAACGGATTCTGCTGGAAAAGCTGTGGCGCCGCTTGAATCCGATCGAGGTCAAGTTCCTGATCCGCCTCTTCACCGGCGACTTGCGCGTCGGGTTGAAAGAGGGGTTGGTGGAGGCGGCTATTGCAGGAGCCTTCGAGGCGCCATTGGCCCAGGTGCGACATGCCAACCTGCTCATCTCGGACATCGGTGAAGTAGCCCGCATGGCTCAAGCGGGAACGCTGGCCAAAGCATCCTTGGAGCTTTTGCACCCCTGCCGCCTGATGCTGGCTGAACCGGTCCTCTCGGCTGCCGCCCCCTTCGCGTTGGGGCCTCACCGCTTCCTGGCCGAGGACAAGTACGACGGCATCCGCGCCCAGCTACACCGTCAGGGGGAGCAAGTGCGCATCTTCTCGCGCAATCTGGAGGAGATCGGCCTCCATTTTCCGGAGATCCTGACCGCTGCCCGGGCGCTTCCCGGCGAGTGGATCCTGGATGGGGAAATCGTCGCTTTCCAGGAAGAGATCCAGCCTTTCTTCCTCCTGCAGCAGCGCCTGCACCGGGTCAACCCGGAAGCCATGCTGATCGAAGCGCCCGTTGCCTATTTCGCCTTTGACCTGCTTTTCCATAACGGAGAAAGCCTGCTTGCCCTTCCCCTGGAAGAACGGCGGCAACGCCTGGAAGCCTTGCCCCTGCACCCCCCCTTCCTCCTGGGAAAGCAAGTGCCGGTAAGCACCGAAGAGGAGACCGAGGACGCCTTCCGTCTAGCCCGGGAGCGCGGCACGGAGGGGTTGGTTTTGAAGGAGCCGGCCTCCCCCTACCAACCGGGCCATCGCGGCAAGCAGTGGTTGAAGATGAAGAAAGAACTGACTACCCTGGACTGCCTGGTGGTGGCGGTGGAATGGGGCAACGGCAAGCGAGCCGGCCTGCTCTCCGATTACACCTTCGCCGTGCGTGGGGAAGGGGATCGGCTGCTGACCATCGGCAAGGCCTACAACGGCTTGACCGACCGGGAGCTGAAAGAGATGACCGCCTGGTTCCTCGCCCACAAGACCAGGGATCTGGGCTGGCAAATGGAGGTGGAACCGAAGATCGTCGTGGAAGTCGCCTTCAACTCCATCCAGGAAAGCGCTCGCCACAACAGCGGCTACGCCCTCCGCTTCCCCCGCATCAAAGCAATCCGCCAGGAGAAAAGCCCCGAGGAGATCGATTCCCTGGAAGTGGTCCGAAAAATCTACGAGGAGGAAGTGAAGAGGGATGCGCATTGAGGAGTTTCAGCAGTTCCGCGAAGAGATGAACCGCACCATCCTGCAGGAGGGTCCACTGGAGATCAAGCGCTTCTTCAACCTGGACAGCGCCGCCTACCAGGAAGGCGCCTTGCCCGCCAAGACGAAAGAGCTTCTGGGCTTGGTGGCTTCGCTGGTGTTGCGCTGCAACGACTGCGTCCTCTATCACCTGATCCAGTGCAAGGAAGCCGGGGTCAGCGACGCTGAGATGTGGGAAGCCTGGAACGTCGCCCTGGTGGTGGGCGGCTCGATTGTCATCCCCCACCTGCGCGTGGCCGTGCAACAGTGGAAGCAGCTACATTCCAGTTAGTTTCGCGCACCGATCAATCAATGATTGGCTGCCGCGGCTCTTCACCATGGTCATGAGCCAGGTCGCCTCCGTCTCCTCAAGGTGGTAGAGGGACAAAGCGTCTACGGCCACCCGCGCTTGCGGCAGTGGCTCTTCCGTCACCGCGGAAAGCAGGAAATGGAGGGCTTCCTTAGTGCGCAACAAAGAGATCGCCAAGATCACGGCTTCTCTCTGCTTCGGGTCCGCGGTGAGAGAAAACATCGTCGACAACGCACGGAAGGCTTGAGGATGGCGGGACTCCCCCAGCGCCATCATGGCTTCCTTGGAGACTTCCGTAGGCCTCACTTCCAGATAATCGAGGACGAAGGGAAAGGACCGTTGCGGGTGAAGGGCCATCAGCGATCGGAAACAATCCCCGATCACCCGGGGGTGTGAATCGCCGGTGAGCACTTTCATTCGCAGCAGCAACTCGGCTCGCTCGTCAAATAAGCCGCCCAGAATCTGGGCTGCAGCGGAGCGGACATCAACTTCCAGGTCAGCCAGCCGGGCGGCAAGGACGAAAAAAAGCTCTGGGCTGCCAATCCGGGCCAACGCCCGGCACCCGGCAACGCGAAGGGAGCCTGCCGTATCGGCTGGACCACCGTAGGCGTGTTCTGGTTGCAGATAGCCGGCAGCGTGGAGAAAAAGCTCCTCTTCGAGATCCTCCAGGGCGTCGAGCGCTTCGATGGCGGCTTCTTTGGCCATGCAGAGTTTGTCCATCTTTTGGGGATTGATGAGAAATTGCCGGTAGACAGCTCGCAGCTCGGGGAAGAGCTCGGTAAGCCTGAAATGTTTGGCCAGGTTGGCGGCTTTCGCAGCCACCAAATTGTCCTTATCCCCCAAAGCTGCACGTATTTCCAGACGCACTTCTTCCGAGAGCGACCGGCTCTTCATCGCCTCCAGCTCCTCCAGCCTTTCCTTAAGATCCCGACGCCTGGTCCTCATCGTTCGCTCCTCTATGCAATCTCCAGCCCCAATCGCAACCAAACACCCTGCCGGGGGTTATGGAGTCAGGCCTGGCTGGAACGCTTCTCCCGTTTCTCGCGCAAAGAAACGCCAAGGAGCACTCGCTCCAAATCACAGGGCAGCTCGCGGATGCGCCGCCCGGTGGCGTTGGCGATGGCGTTGGCCACTGCCGCCGCCAACAGCTCGTTGGTCGGTTCCCCCAGGCTTTTGGCGCCATAAGGCCCGGCAGGGTCGGGATTCTCCACCAGAATCGGGATCACCTGAGGCATATCAGCGGCCGTGGGCAACTCATAGGTGTCGAAGTTCAGCGTCCTGGTCTCCCCATCGCGCAACTCCACATCCTCCAGCAAGGCATAGCCCAAACCCATCGCTACTCCGCCATGAATCTGGCCCCGCGCCATCTGCGGGTGAATGGCCCGGCCCATATCGTGGGCTGCGGCGACACGCAGAACGCGCACCTGCCCGGTGGCTGTGTCCACCTCCACTTCAACCGCTTGGCACGCATAGACGTAGGTGAAGTAGGCATTGCCCTGACCTCGCTCTTCCTCCCAATCCACCGCCGGCGCCTGGTACGTAGCAATTACATGCAGCGGCATCCCCAGGCGTTGAGCCGCCTGAACCAGCGGCCCCCAGCCCATGAACTGGCCTTCGCTCCCGGCCAAACCCTGCGGTGTAATCCGCACTTCGGCAGGAGGAAGACCAAAGGCGGTCCCCCCCACCTGCTGGAGGTTTGTACGCAAGGCGGCCGCCGCCTTCAGCACCGCGTTCCCCCCCATCAAGGTGCCGCGCGAGGCCACGGTAGGGCCGGAATCCGGCGCCAGGTAGGTGTCAGCCTCCAGGATGCGGATCCGCTCCAGCGGCAAACCCAGCGTCTGAGCAGCGATCTGAGTGAAGACGGTGCGCTGGCCGGCGCCATTTTCGGAGATCCCCAGGGCCAGAAGCACCGAACCGTCCGGCTCCAGGGAACAACGGGCAGTCGAGGAATCCAACCCTTCCGCCCCCAGGCTGCAGCCTCGAAAGGAGAGGGCCAAGCCAAACCCGCGTCGCCGTTCCGAGTCGCCACTCGCCGACATGAGGTCAGGATCCGCAACCTTCTGGCCGGCCGGATTCCATTCAATGGCCGCCAGTGCCCGATTCAAAACCTCTTCCAGGGAAACGGTATGCCCGTTCAACACCTGGTTGGTAGCGGTGATGGAGCCCTGGCGGTAAAGATTGCGACGCCGCAACTCGACCGCATCGATGCCCAGTTCGGCAGCGAGCTCGTCCATCAAAGATTCCACAGCAAAGATCACCTGGGGAGAACCGAATCCCCGCATCGCTCCGGTATAGGTATTGTTGGTGTAGACAGCGGTTACATCGGTCGACACGGCAGATACTTCGTAAGGCCCGGTGGCCTCCACCGTCGAACGCCAGGTGACGAACGGGCTCTGCGAGGCATAAGCCCCGGCGTCAGCCAGGATCTGTATCTCCATCGCCGTCAGTTTGCCCTCTCGGGTGGCGCCGACCTTATAGTGCATCTTGTAGGGGTGCCGCTTGTAACTTTCGCGCAAGGAATCCTCGCGATCATTGACCATCTTCACCGGGCGGCCGCACTTTAATGCCAGCAAGGCAGCGCGGATGGCCATCATATACATCACCTCATCCTTGCCGCCGAACGATCCCCCCAAAGTGCTTTGGCTGATTCGCACCCGGTTCAGATCAAGGGCCAGAGCGCGGGCCACAAAAGAGCGGGTGGAAAAGGGATTCTGGATCGATCCGATCACCTGCACCCCTTTCTTGTCCGGATCGGGAATGGCCAGCACCGCTTCCGGTTCCAGATAGGCATGCTCGATCAGTTGGGTGCGATATTCACGCTCCAGCACCACTTCGGCTTTGCTGAAGGCAGCGGCGAGATCCCCTTTCCGCACCCGATGGCGGTTGACCACGTTGTCGGGTCGCGCCTCGTGAAGCGCCGGCGCGCCAGGGGTCAGGGCTTCTTCAGGGGAGAAGACGGCTGGCAGCGGCTCATAGACCACCGCGATGTGTTTCAGCGCTTCCTCTGCGGTGGCTTGGCTATCCGCCGCCACCAGCGCCACGCCATCCCCCAGGAAGCGCACCCGATCGATAGCCAATGGCGGCTGATCGTCGAGTACCGCCCCCACTTCCTTGGCTCCAGGAATGTCGGCAGCGGTTAATACAGCTTTGACTCCGGGGAGAGCTGCAGCAGGAGCGGTGTCCAGGGAAAGGATCCGTGCATGGGGGTGGGCCGCAAAAAGCACTTTCCCCCAGAGCATCCCGGGCCAAGACAGGTCAGCGGCATACAAGGCCCGCCCGGTAACTTTCTCTACTGCGTCGATGCGCGATATCGAGCGGTGTACCGCTTTAACCCCGCGCAGGGTGTCCTGCTTCAATTCTGGACCGGTGAATCGGGGTTGCCCAGTGCGGCGAGGATCCGTTCGGGCGTAGCGGGAAGACGGAGGAGGCGAACTCCCAGGGCATCCCGCAAGGCGTTGAGGATGGCAGGAGCAACACCGACCATGACGAGCTCGCCAAACCCTTTCGCCCCGTAAGGCCCCACCTCGTCCGGGATCGATTCAAGCAGGAGGGTCTCCAGCTGACCGGCAATATCCATCGCAGTGGGAATGATATAGGTGCTCAGGCTGGAAGTCTTGATCCGGCCTTCCTCCAGGATCAGATCCTCAAATAGCGCAAAGCCCTCCCCCATCGCCACGCCACCGTCCACCTGTCCCTGGACAAGCTGGGGGTTGATGGCTTTGCCGATGTCTTGCGAGGAGATCACCTTTTCCACCCTCACCGTTCCGTCCAAAGTGTCCACCTCCAAGGTGACCAGGTTGGTCACATAGCCGTAGCTCTGGTGGGGGACGCACTGGCCGTCCGGGCCGTACGGGGTGGTAGGCCGGAGCGGGAGGGTGCGGTAAAGGTGATGAAGATGAAGTTGCCCTGTCTCTCCAGCCTCGATGCGTTCCCGCAGGAGCTCTCCGGCCTCTTTCATGGCCCGGCCGCTGACATAGACCTGGCGAGAGGCCGAGTTGGATCCCGCGTTCGGCGTTCGAGTGGTGTCCGGTTGGGCGAAATGAACCAGCGAAGGGGGGACGCCGACGGCTTGCGCGGCAATTTGCACCAGAGCAGATTGGATCCCTTGCCCGCTGTCGGTGGCAGCCGTCCTCACCAGTAGACTGCGCACCTCCCCTTTCGGACAAACCTCCGCTTCGAGGATCACTTCAGTCTGGTCGTCGAAACCGAAACTATAGCCCACGTTCTTGTAGACCGTGGCCAGTCCGCGCCCCCAGCGCTTGTACGAGCTGCTGGGCGGTTGGCCTGGCGGCGCCAGCCATTGATCGTTTTCCTCGCGCCAGCCGGCAGCCAGCGCTCCACGGCGCAAAGTCTCACGGATCGTAACCCGGCCCGGGATAGGGTGCCCGGTTGGCAAAACGGTTCCATCCCGCATCAGATTGCGCATCCGGAAATCGACGGGATCCAAGCCCAATCGGCGGCTGGCCTCGTCCACCAGCGCTTCGTAAAGCATCGGCGCCTGGGCCGAGCCGAATCCCCGCATGGCCATGGTCAGAAGGTTGTTGGTGAAAACGGTGCGTCCACGCACATGTACATGGGGAATGTCGTAGGGTCCCGTTGCATAGGAGGCAGCATCACCCAGGACGATCGTGCTGGTAGAAGTGTACGCGCCGGCATCCGAAAGCAAATCCACGTCCATGGCCAGGATGCGGCCATCCCGGGTTACCCCTATTTTCCCGTGCATCCAGAAGGGGTGGCGCTTGCCATGTCCGCGGATCGACTCCTCTCGCGTGTAGACCAGCTTTACCGGGCAGCGGGTATGGAAGGCAGCCAGGCCGAGCATGCACTGCAAAGAAACGTCCTCTCGACCGCCGAAGGCGCCGCCGGTAGGCATCAAGACCTCTCGCACTTCCTCTTCAGGAAGCTTCAGGCAATGGGCGATCTGGCGGCGATCGTCGTAAATCCACTGAGCCCCCACGTAGACCGTCACTCGCCCTTCCTCATCGATAAGGCCGACGCCTGCTTCCGGCTGAAGGAAGGCGTGCTCGTTGCAGGGAGTGGAGAGTTCCAGCTCCACCACCAGGTCAGACTGGGCGAGTCCGGCTTCAACATCCCCGTGTCGAACCTCCATTTCCTCGAGCAGGTTGCTTCCCTTTTCCGGGTGGACCAAGGGCGCTTCGGGAGCCAGGGCTAGGCGAGGATCGAAAACGGCCGGCAGGGGTTGATAGGTTACTTCGATAAGCTCGCGGGCCATCTCGGCCTGATGCTCGGTCGATGCCACGACCAGCGCCACCGGATCCCCCACCGAGCGGACCACATCCTGGGCAAGCACGCGCTGATCGTAGGTGTAGATTCCGAACTCATTGCAGGGGACATCCTCCCAGGTGAAGATGCGCACCACCCCCGGCATTTGGCTGGCCTGGGCCGTATCGAGGCGAAGGATCCGCGCATGGGGGTGAGCCGAGAAGAGCACCTTGGCGTGGAGCATCCCTGGGAAAGAAAGATCGCCAGGATAAACTGCCTTGCCTTCAACCTTGTCCTTTGCATCCACGCGAGGCAGAGATTCGCCTACCACACCAAAATCAGCCATTCTGCGTCCTCCCTGGATCAACGGTATCGCCAAAATTGAGCTCCGGTCAACTTGGATTCCTCTCATTTAAAGTGGAAAATCCTGGCTTAATATAGTCCAACTTTCCCAAAATCGTGTAGTTGATTGCCTTAGGGTTCATGAAGGTTCTGTACCTGTTAGTCTTGATCTTGGATGCCTGAACTGAAGAGCCCTTTTCTTTTAGCAACCTCCGGGAACCTGTTCATCGACCAAGAATGTACAGTATTATGTAGCTACAAAGCAATCGGAGATTGAAGAAAATAATGGCAAAGCAAACTGACCTCATAAGGAACATGCCATCATGCAGTGATGCCTTGAATAAAAGGACATTTGCAGAGTTCTTCGCAGGCATCGGACTGATGCGCATGGGACTGGAAAGGGAAGGTTGGGCGATTGCCTTCGCCAACGACATTGCCGTCGACAAACACGAGATGTATTCAGATCATTTCCGGGACGCCACCCCCCATTTCATCATTGATGATATCCATAATTTGAAAGCCGACACCATCCCAACGGTCGCATTAGCCACAGCATCTTTCCCCTGCAACGATCTCTCATTGGCTGGCATGCGAAAGGGTCTGGCCGGCAAAGAATCTTCGGCATATTGGGGATTCGTGCGCAAACTTGACGAAATGGGCGATCGGCGGCCGCCCCTCGTGCTCCTCGAAAACGTGGCCGGGTTCCTGACTTCTGACGGTGGCCGCGACTTCCAGTCGGCCTTGCAGGCTCTCAATGGTTTGGGCTACGCCGTTGATGCCATGATCATCGATGCAGCTCGATTTGTCCCGCAAAGCCGGGTCCGCCTATTTGTAGTTGGTTCTCGGCAAGGCAGGCAGGGGATTTGGGCAGTAAAGGAAACGCTTAGTTTCTATGAAAGCGATATTCGCCCCAGGGCGCTTGCGGAGTTCATCTTGTGCCATCCCGAGATAGTCTGGAACATCAGAGAGGTTCCGCCTTTGCCTGCCAATGCGCCTGCACTGCCAGACATCTTGGAGGATCTGCCCGATGAATCGCCATTTTGGTGGAGCAACGCGCGGCGAGATTATCTGATCAGCCAGATGAGCGAAAGACATGCAACTCAACTCAAAAACATGATGGCGGGCGACAAGTGGTCATTTGGTACGGTATTCCGCCGCATTAGAAAAGGTCGTTCCATGGCAGAGTTGCGAAATGACGCAGTGGCGGGCTGCCTGAGAACGCCGCGTGGAGGCAGCGCTCGTCAAATCTTGGTTAAGGCGGGGTATGGCCAGGTCAAGATTCGCCTCATGACGCCGCGAGAGTGCGCAAGGCTGATGGGCGCCGATAACTTTGTCATTAAGGCGGATGTAACCAAGGCGCTTTTTGGATTTGGCGACGCAGTGTGCGTTCCTGTAGTTGCTTGGATCGCCAGGCACTATTTGAATCCACTGGTGGAAGAGATGCTTCAAAATGCCGATGGATCGTTTCTGAAGACAGCGTTTTGCAATTAGGCATTTTACACTCGCTGCTCAATCTCACTGCGAAATGCAGGAATTCCCGGAAAGTGGAGGTGAAAATATGGATGACTTGAACTCGCAGCTCGCAGAATTTTCGTTCCAGCACAAGATCAACGGCAAAGGACCACTTTCCGTTGTCCTCGTCGTAACTCGCAAACTCAGTGATCAAATTCCTCCTTTCTCCGCGGACAATTTCCTCGCACCGCAGGGAGGCCAAGTTGCGGGACTTGGGCGCGGCGCAGTTCAAGCCATACTTGCCGACCATGGCATCGACCGGGTTCTTGCCGAGGAAGGCGGCAGAACGAGTCGAGGAAGCATTCTAAAAATGCGGGTCTACGTTGAATTCTTAAATGAGCTCGCAGAAAAACAGCTTCTCGATTTCGCCGCTATAGAAGAATGGTGGATTGGCCGCGTAAAAGAATTCTTCAGATCTAAACCGTTTGGGCTTAAAGTGGATCCTTCAAAGTCGATCAGGAGCATCGTAGCCGATTTAATCGAGGCTGCGTTCGCGCGACAACGAGAATGTCCTGGCGTTATGACAGCCGGCGCCGTACTGCAGCATTTGGTTGGAGCGAAGATCGAGACCGCCCTGCCGGATGCCAATGTTGAGCATAAGGGGTTCTCTGTTGCTGACGCTCCAGCGGGAAGAAAGGGAGACTTCCTAATTGGCGACACAGCCATTCATGTAACGACAGCCCCATCCGAAGCCATGATCAGGAAATGCTGCGACAATCTGGCGCAAAACCTTAGACCGTTGATCATAACCACCCAGAGCGGAATGGGCGGCGCTCTTGCGCTGGCAAAGAATGTGGATGTGGCCGAGAGGATCGACATCTTGGAAATAGAACAATTCATCGCGACCAATGTATTCGAATGGACCGCATTCCAACAGACGAAACGCTCTGTGACTATCCGTCAGCTCGTAGAAACCTACAATCGCATTATCGATGAGTGCGAGACCGACCCCGGTTTGAAAATCGCAATGGGATAACGCGTTGGATACATTTCCTCCCGAGAAGCGAAGCGACATCATGCGTCGTGTGCGCTCAATCGATACGACGCCGGAAAGGAGGGTCCGCTCCCTTCTCCACAAGCTTGGCTTCCGGTTTCGCTTGCATCGAAACGATCTGCCTGGGAAGCCGGATATCGTTCTTCCAAAATACCACGCTGTGGTTTTCGTGCATGGCTGTTTCTGGCATCGTCATCAAGGCTGCCCTCATGCAACAACCCCTGCCAGCCGGCAGGAATACTGGCTGCCAAAATTCAGACGCACCATCGAACGAGATCAGAAAAACCAGAAAGAACTTAGGCAGCAAGGATGGAATGTGGTTGTCGTCTGGGAATGCGCTATGAAAGACGCTTCCAATCTGGCTTCGGACCTTGTCAGAACTATTGGCCGTGCTGGCCATTGGTCTGGCGCTTGCAAGCCCCCGCTGTAGCACTGATTGCCGAAAAACGGGAAGAATACCGTGCTGAAAAAAACTCTTAGGAAGCCGCTTCGTAGTCAGTAACAGCAATGGCATTCAAACGAACAAGTAATCGGTAACATCCGAAGCAAGGCTGCTCCGCGAAATATTCTACAAATGACCAAGAGATTGCCTCTGCTCTGTTCTATTTCATTCGTTTTTCTTTTTCATCTCTCTTTCTAACTTTTCTCGCATCTTATTAAATCTATACTCCCATTTTCTCTTCTCATCTGAAGACATAGCATTGTCTCTCTGCAAGTCTTCCTTGTAAGCCGGAAACATCTCAACCTTTCCTTGTTCATTTTTGTAACCGATTGGAGCCAGTCCGAGCAGTGCTTCAGCAAGTTCATTTTCGATAAATGTAACTTTGATTTTATCTCCGGTCAGTTCAGGGTTTCTATATGTATTGACTATTAACTTTATATCGTTATTGAGTGCAAATTCCACAGTTGCGCGACGTTTTTGACCGTCTGATGGCATAAAGTACTTAAACTTATTATCAGTGAGCAGGCTGTTTGTTGCAAAAAACTCAAAGGAAGCTGTCATCAATCTTAGACTTATAGTCGGCCATTTGTTCATAAAGTTTTCGAAATTGTAGCTGATACGAGTCAAGTAAAATTCAGCTACATTGCAATCCTCCAAATCCAATGAAACATGTTCTTTTGGATTCGGTTTGTAATTATTCCTTGTAGGGCTTGGTGGTACTTCTATCTCCATAAACGGAAGGGGAAACTCTGTATGCACTATTGGGTCAACCAATCTATCCAGTGGTAGCGGTTTATAATCTGGGTTATTCTTCTTTTCCTTCAAATGAATAACTGTCGGCTTAATTCCAAAAGCTCTATGATATGAGATTTCCCATTTTGTACTATCATCGACCTCAAATATAATTGGTGCAAGAGATAGTAACTTGTACATATTCACTTCATAGTCATTGTTAAGAAAGTTAATCTTAAATTCAAAATCCCTGGATGAGTCTATATTGAAAGGTATAATCCTTCCGATGTCTTTACCGCTTTGGACAATTGCAACTTTTTTAACTTGCATTACAGATTCACCACCCCCAACTCAGGGCTTAGCCAAAAAGAAATGATTAGCGGCTCCCGGCGAATCAGGCGCAAGAAGGCCACATCGTAGCTTACCGTTTCGCTCGAGGGCAGGCGCCTTCAGCTCTCTCTAGCCGCGATGAGATCGCATGGCTCCGATTAGGGGTTCACCTTCTCTTATACCCGCAAAAGCAGGGGGAGGGAACGTAGAGAGCGAAGCTGGCCTTCAAGCAACACCACTGATCTTGGCGATCAGCTCGCTCTTCATCTCTTCCGCCCGGTCATTGGCAATTTGGCAGGTTCCTGCCGCTTCATGGCCGCCCCCGCCGTATCCCAGCATCATGGCGCCGATGTCCAGCGGGGAAGTGCGGTCGAGGATTGATTTCCCGATAGCAAACACGGTGTTCTGCTTCTGAAGGCCCCACATGATGTGGATGGAAACCGTGCTTTGCGGAAAGAGCGCATAGACCATAAAACGGTTGCCGGCCCAGATGGTCTCCTCATGGCGCAGATCCAGGACCACCAAGTCTCCATGCACTTCAGCGCAGCGCTTCACCATCTCCTGGAATCGCTGCTCGTGCTCGAAGTACAATTCGGTGCGCTCTTTCACATCCGGCAATTGGAGGATCTCGGCGATGCTATGGTCGCGGCAATAGGAGATAAGGTCCATCATCAAGCTGTAGTTGGAGACGCGAAAGGTCTTGAAACGGCCCAACCCGGTTCGCGGATCCATGACAAAATTCAACAATACCCAATCGGTAGGGTGCAAGATCTCCTCCAATGAGAATCGAGCAGAATCGGCTTTGTCGACTGCTTGGAGGATATCCTGGGAGATGGCTGGAAAACGAGCCGGTCCACCCAGGTAGTTGTACAGGACATGGGCGGTGGAAGGAGCATGAGGGTCGATGATCAGGTTGGCGGGGGTTGCGCCCAGCCGGCTGATCTCGCTGGAATGATGGTCGAAGGCCAAGTGGACATGTGAGACATAGGGCAGATTAGTGGTGATATCCCGCTCGCCAAGCTCGATCTTGCCGTCTTGCACATCCTTCGGATGCACGAACTTGATCTCGTCGATCATCTCCAACTCACGCAATAGCATCGCTGCGACTAACCCATCCATATCACTGCGAGTGACCAACCGATATTTCTCCGTCATGAGCATCTCCTCTTTCGGGCTGGAGCGGGTACACCGATCCTGCCCGGGCTATTAGTCTGCCCATCATTGTACCAGAGCATCGCCGGCAAGCGGAGCAAAGGCACATGGCGATGATGATCTTTAAGAGTCTGGTTGATGCCAGGAAAGCCGGCAGTCTCGGGTTTGCCGCACTGGGGTGCGGCGGTCCCAGGGACAGCGGGATCGCCTTGGTATCAAGCGATCCTCTCTTTGTTTGAAGGTGTTGGGGAAACCATTTTGGTCAGGGCTGCTTGACACGATCAAGCTTGGTACGTATTCTCTGGGGCACCATGCAAAAGACCGCAATCCTGGAAGCAGTGACCTGGATGCTTGCCCTGGGCCTGCTGGTGGGGATGATCCCGGCCCGGCAGTTGGCTGCTCCGGTCCTTCCTGCCCAGACAACGACACCAAGAGCGCCGATTCACCGGCCCTACGACGGCTATGAAGAGCTGCTCAAGCGACCAGTGCTGCGGACTCTCTCGCCGACCCAATCCTCAAGCGACAGTGTTTCTGCCATCGCCGGACTTCCGGTAGAGCTGAGGCGCCTTTACGCTGAAGCGCGGAAAGTCGCCAAGGAGCCGGAGGGGAACCCCTTGTTGGCGGCCTCGTACTATAACATGGGCTGCTTCGAGTTCCTCCGCCTCCTCTTTCAGGAAGCCGGATTGGACTTGCAGGCCGTCCTTTTCGGCTCTGGGGAAGGCAGCCAGGTGGAAGACGGGGATCTGATCAAAATGGAAGCCTCCATCTATGGTGGCGAGCCTCATTGGGGACTGTACTTCCAAGGACAGGTGTACCACAACTGGGGCACTTTCCGGGTTGATCCGCTGGATGAGTATCTAGCTTACTACCCGCTCCCGGGGAGCCGAGTTTGGATCTTTCATCCTTCTTTCTCTTCCTCGCGGTCAGCTGCCTCCTTTTCTGCCTTTCGCTAAGGCTGGAGTTTCCCTTCAGGGGGCGTCCATTGTTGGCTGCATCAGGCCGAGCAGGTTTCCCTCGCTGTCATGGACGTAGGTGAAAATGCCTACCCCGGGGATGGTCTGGGTGGAACCCATCTGGGATCCGCCGGCTGCGATCACTTTACCTAAGGTTTCCTCCAGGGAATCCACCCCGACCGTGTTAACCGAACCGACTGCAGGGATTCGCTCCATGATTGCTCCGTCGATCCCCGGCTCGGGCGCCTCTCCTGTCTTCACCATCCAGTACGGCATCGGTCCTTGCCAACGCTGAATCTCCCAGCCGAACACCTCCCGATAGAAGCGGACGGCCCGTTCCGGGTCATCGGCGCACACTTCGAAATGGACAATGCGCGGAATCGCTCAGCCCTCCACTTTGACCATAGCCTTGCCGCAACAAACCAGCTCACCGCCGCCGGCTTCCTTCACTTCCACGACATTACCGCAAATCTCACAACGAAACACCTCGCCTACTTTCTTTGCTTTAACCATTCTATTCTCCTTCTGGCGGCTTGGCCGCCGTTTGATCTTAGATCTTCCCCACCGGGGCCAGGTAGACGGTGAACTCCTCTACGCCGTCCAGGCGCAAGAGCAGGTCGGTGGCCTCCTGATTGTAGGCTGCCACACCGCAAGTTCCGGCGCCAATGGCCTGGCAAGCCAAGTAAAGCTGCCCACAGATATGGCCGGCATCGAGAGCGATCACCTTGGCGGAAGCGACACCATAGCGCCACTCGGTGCGGTAAGGAAGGGCTACCCAGTAGAGGGTAACGGCGCTCTGCCCGATGAACCCCTGGCCACGGGCAGCGGCGGTCATCTTCTCAGCCTGCTGCTCCTCCTGGAAGAGGAAGAGCAGTTGATGCTCCAGCGGAAGGTAGCGGTAGAAACCAGGCGTCAGACCCTCCACCTGCAGGATGCCGAGGTAAGTCTCCAAGGGGTGGCGGGATCCAGCCGAGGGAACCGTGCGCAAGGCAGTGGCCTGGTTCACCTGCTTCCTGATGCCGGCTGTTGACCACAGCAGGAAGGAGAGCTGGTCCAGGCTGAGCGGAGTGGAGGCGAATTGCCGCCGGCTTTCCCGATCCCGGATGGCCTGCTCCACGGGGATCGGGGTGATTCCACGCCAGCTTCCGGGAGGCGTCAAATCTATGCGTAGCGCCTCGGGGGAAAATGGCGTCTCCAAAGGCGGTGGCAAGATTCCCCGGCCTTGATCGGTGCGCCGCATATCAACCTGGCGGCGAATTGTGTCCTTCAGAAAGAAACGTCCTTGTTCCATGAAAGAGTCTGTCATTTTCCGATTTCACCTCATCAACGTGATCTGTTTTTTGGCAGTGAAAAGGAAGAGGTTTCACTCTGGCAATTCGGGCAAATAAATGTGGAGGTAGAACCCGTTTTGATCTTCTGGATCGCAGCGCCGCATTCCGGGCATGGCTTCCCCTCCCGGTAGCCCACCAGGAAATCCTTGAACTGCCCGTGAGCCCCAAAAAGGTCTTCTTCATAGGCCAGTCCACCCATCTCGGCAGCCTGGCGGAGGTTTTCGCCGATGACCCGGTAGAGGGTTTGCCTTTGCTCCTCGCTGATGGTCGGGATCTTGCGGTTGGGGTGAAGGCGGGAGCAGAAGAGGATGTCCTGGATGTAGACATTGCCGATCCCGGCGACGGCATGTTGGTCCATCAACAGCGGCTTGATGGCGCCTTTTTTTCCGGACAACAGAGATTGGAAAGCTTCCCAGGTGAAGGAGCAGTCATCCAGGGGATCCAGCCCGAGATTTGCCGTCATCGGATGCTCCTCTTTTCGTTCCACGGCGTGGGCGTAGCCGAACCACCAAAAACCAACGGTCAGCGCTGAGTTATCCTCAAAACCCAGTCGCACTTGGTATTTCTCGGGCAAGGAGGCGGCAGGCGCAGGGTGGTACAGCAGCGATCCACCCATCCCCAGGCTGAGAAGAAAATAGCCCTCCGGCGCCAGCGTCGTCGTGACCCATTTCCCGTGGGCCTGGCAGTCCTTCAGGCGTTTTCCCTCCAGCAGGACACGGAACTCCTCCAATGGCCGGTTTAAACACTTCTCCTGGCGAACCTCCACCTGGGAAATGCTCTTCCCTCGCAAGGTCTGGTCCATTTGGCGAGCCAGGTTCCAAATCTCCGGCAGTTCCGGCATCATGAACTCCTTTCGTTTTGAATCATTCGGAGCAATTCAGACAAGAATAATTCGGGCCGTCCCAAAGGGAAGCACCAAGGTCAATCCTCCCATCTTCCAGGAAAAGGACGCCTTCCTTCTCCAGCAGATCTCGCTGCACTCCCACCCCGCCGAAAACTTCGGCCGGAGAGAGCACCCCGACGGCATTGACAACCCGGTGGCAGGGCAAGTCCAGCTCCCGGGGAGCCCCCTGCATGGCCCACCCAACCGTTCGAGCCGCCCTCGGCTGACCAGCCAAAGTGGCAAGCTGCCCATAGGTTGCCACCTTCCCTTGCGGGATTTGCGCGACCAACCGATAGATACGCGCGAAAAATGGCGCTTTTCCGCTCATCTGCGCCCCCTTTCCTGTTCAAGAAACGTTCTCGGTACATTTCCGTTCCCGTGAAATATTTCTTTCCTTTGATCCAGCTTGGTGTATCGCCCTTCATCCAGTACCAGTATAACGCGAAAGGCGAGGTTCTCCCGGGATTTCTCTCTTCGAGGGATTGTGGAAAAATCCCAGGTCTGCAACCGACAAGCTATAATCGACGGGGACGAGGAGCTCCAGGAAAGGAAAAGCGGCAAGTTGTCAAAGAAGCGGAAGAGCGCGCTGGCGCCAACCAGGTCAAGGAAGAAGTGAATCGATGAAAGGGAACATGCGAAGAGTATTGCTGGTCCTCTGCCTGGTGTGGGTTCTCCTCTCGGCCTGCACGACGATGCCTTCGCCTACGCTTCCGGCTGCTTCCCCGAGCAGCTTCGCAACTCCTTCCGCCTCCCCTACCCCGAGCAGCTCCGCAACTCCTGCCGAGTCCCCTACTCCGAGCAGCGCGACCCCATCCGAGACACCCTCTGCGCCGATTGAACAGCCTAGTCCATCCCTTCCCGCCGACAGCTCGCCTCCACCAACGCCTACGCCGAGTCCATCGCCATCCCTTGATCCTGATCCTGGGATCCCTTCATCTCCTGCGCCTGCCATTCCGGCCGAGACGCCCTCCCCTGCCACCCCAGCCGAGGAGCCCTCCGCATCCACCCCGACCTTCCTGGCCACCGCTTCCCGCCAGGACCAGGATGGCTGGATCCACCTGGTCATCCAGGGAGATCCCTACCAGCGAGGGCTGCAACACGGCTATCTGCTGGCCGGGGAGATCGTCGCAGCCATTCAGGAGCGTGATGCGCTGTTGCAGATGGACATGGGCCTTACCTTTGCGGAAATGTCCACCCTGGCGGAGGAGATGTACGGGCCGATGCTGGACCCGGAAATTCGCCAGGAAATGCAGGGCATCGCCGACGGGGCGATCCTGGCTGGGGAGGAACTCAGCATCGAAGAAGTGCTGGGATTGAACAGCCTCATCGATCTTTCCACCATGTGGGCGATCGATGCCTCGGGCAGCAGCCTGGATGACCACTGCAGCGCCTTCATCGCCACCGGCTCCTATACCGGGGACGGGGAGATCGTCATGGGCCACAATAGTTGGGCGGACTACGCCGGCTTCGATGTCTGGCGGGTGATGCTCGACCTGCGGCCCGACCAGGGGTATCGAATGGTAATGCAGTCTGCTCCCGGACTGGTATGGTCAGGTAGCGACTACTTCATTACCAGCGCTGGCCTGATTGGGTGTGAGACCACCATCTTCAATTGGCAACGCTTCGACCCGGCAGGGCTTCCCGCTTTCCTGCGGACGCGCAGGGCAATGCAATACGCTGATTCCATCGACGGATTTGTGGAGATCCTCAATGACCGCAACAATGGGGGTTATGCGAACAGTTGGCTGCTGGGCGACGTTCGAACCAACGAGATCGCCCGCTTCGAACAAGGCCTGGCAGCGACCCGCCTGGACCGGACCTTCGATGGCTGTTACGCCGGCTACAACGCAGCCGAGGACCCCGCTGTCCAAGCCGAGGCGGGGGGGTGGAACGCCGATGATCCGTCCAACTTCAGCGGCGCCCGGCGCATCCGCTGGAGCCAATTGCTGGAGGAAAACAAGGGCACTCTCGATGCCGAGCTGGGAATGACGATGCTGGGAGATCACTATGATACCTGGCTGGAAACGGAGGCGCCCTCCTCGCGCACCCTCTGCGGGCATTACGAGCAGTACGGCGTTCCCTGCGGAGCGATGGACGGCAAGGTGACAACCAGTGAAATGGCCCGCCGGATGTCCACCTGGGCTCGCTGGGGCTTGCCCTGCGGAATCCCTTTCAATGCTGCCCTGTCCATCGTTGAAAACCCCGGCTATGCTGCGCTGGAAGGCCTTCTCTCGGATCTCCCCACCCAACCCTGGACCCAATTTTGAAGCTTCCCGTCTTTCACACTTTCAAAGCGCGTGTTTTGATCCTCCTCTTCCTGATCCTGGCCATCACTGGCAGCACGGTTCTGCTCCTGGTGCAGAGAGAAGTCAACGGCGCGATGATGGCCAACCAGGAACAGTCCGTCCAGAATGTCCTGCGACTCACTTTTCTCAGCGTGGAGAGTCAGTATCAGGATCTGGTGGCGCACCGTGAATTCGCTTTGCAGGAACGCAAGACCCAGTTGCAGGACCTTTCCGGGGTTGTCCAGGAGGGCTTGAATGCCTTTGCCCTGGAGGCGGTGGCCACCGGCGACCCGGCTGCCGCCCAGAAAAGCGCCCTGGCTTGGCTAAAAAGCATCCGCTACCGCAACGATGACTATTTTTTCACCTACAACCAGGACTTCGTGGCCATCGCCCATCCGGACCCCCGGGTGGAGGGAAAAGATATGAAGGGTTACATCGACCCGATGGGGAATCACGTCTACAACCAAATCATGAAAGTCCTCCAAGAGCAGGGCGCCGGTTTCCTGACCTTCTGGTTCACTCGCCTGGACTCGCCGGATCCGGTCGAGAAGCTGGGCTATGTCTTTTCCTTCGAACCATGGGGGTGGATCATCGGCACCGGTGTCTATATCGACGACATCCAGGCAGAGGCGGAACGAAAGAAGCAGGAGATCGTCGCGACCTTGGGCAATGAACTTTCCCGCATCCGGATTGCCCAGACCGGCTACCTCTTCCTCTTCGATGGGGACGGCCTCCTTCTGGCTCACCCTCAGTTGAACACGCCGCTGGGGATCACCGCCACCGGCTTCGCCTCCATCGTCAACCCATCCACCGGGCATCTCCTCTGGAAGGATCTGGAAGCGGCCGCGGCCAACCCCGATGTGGCCATCACTTTTCTCTGGGACAAGCCGGAGGATGACAGCCAGGTGCTTTTCCACAACGAGTCCTATGTTCGATATTTTGCCCCGCTGGATTGGTTCCTGGCCTCCTCTGCCTTCCAGGAAGAACTGGAAGCCCCCGGTCGCGCCCTCTCTTGGGAGCTGGCCGCCGTATTGGGCGGAATCTTCCTGCTGGCTCTGCTTGCCACTTACTTCGTCGTCTCCGGCTTGTCCAGGCCTTTGGTGCAATTGGCTCGCTATACCAGCGCCTTGGCCGCCAACCACTTTCAGCGGCCGGCAGATCCAAGTTTGCGGGTTGAGGGGATCGCCACCCATCGAAAAGATGAAATCGGCCAACTGGCCACATCCTTCCTCTTCGCCCAGGAGAAGCTCGCTCAATACATCGAGGATCTGCGGCGCACGACAGCAGCCAAAGAACGCTTTGAAAGCGAGCTGCGCGTCGCCCACCAGATTCAGTTGGAGATGGTGCCGAAGGACTTCCCTCCCTTTCCCGGTTTCCCTGATTCACTCCTCTACGCAAGCATGGATCCAGCCCGCGAGGTAGGCGGGGATCTTTACGACTTCCTCCGGCGCGACTCCCAACTATGCTTCCTGATCGGGGATGTCTCCGGAAAAGGAGTGCCAGCCGCCCTCTTGATGGCCACCACTCTCACCCTCTTCCGCGCCAACGCCTCCAACCTGAAGGACCCGGCGGAAATCCTCGCCGCGATGAACCGTTCACTGGCCCAGGGAAACGATTCCTGCATGTTCGTCACCGCTTTTTGCGGCTGTCTCGACTTGGAGACCGGCCGTCTGGTCTACGCCAACGCCGGTCACAACCCGCCTTTCCTGGTCGCTGCAGACCAGGTGCAGGCGCTGGATAAACCTCCCGGCCTGGTTCTGGGATTCCTCCCTGAAGCGATCTACAAGACCTTCGAATCAACATTGGCAAGTGGCGACACCTTCTTCACCTACACCGACGGCCTGGTGGAAGCGCAGACGGCGGCAGGCGATTTCTTCGGCGACGATCGTCTCGTCCAGGCTCTGAAAGACCTGGCCGGCCGAACCCCCCAGGAAATGGTAAGAGCAGTCATCAACCAGGTGAAAGCGTTCGAAGCGGGCGCCGATCCCTCCGACGATCTCACCCTCCTGGCCATTCGTTTCGGCCGGCGCCACTCGACCTGAGCTTGTTTCCCAAAAAACGCCCCCTCCCCCCGGCGGTGGATAGTCCTCCGGTCAAGTCGGGCGTACAATAAAGCCATGGCTATCCCTTGGTGGGAGATACTGCTGCGCCTCGCCCTGGCTGTTGTTCTGGGCGGGTTGATCGGCGTCGAGCGGGAAGTGACCGGCAAACCGGCCGGCCTCCGCACCATGGTCCTGGTTTCCCTGGGTTCGGCCCTCTTCATGGTCCTTTCGGTATTGGTCGCCTCTCCCAACTTCGACCCCACCCGCATCGCTGCCGGGGTGGTGACGGGGATCGGTTTCCTCGGCGCCGGGGCAATCTTTCGAGAGGGGTTGACCGTTCGCGGGATCACCACGGCCGCCACCATTTGGGTCACCGCAGCCATCGGTCTGGCCAGCGGGGCCGGCCTCTACCTTCCTGCCCTCTTTACCCTGGCGCTGGCTATGGTGACACTGGTCTTACTCCACCCGCTGGAAGTTCGGATGCACCTGGCCACCTACTTTGCCTTGTTGGTTGTGCGGGAACCCAGCGGCGGCCTGGAACCTCTCTTCAGCTACTTCAAAGAGAAAAACGTCCGCTTGGAAGGCACCGCCCTGGAAGCATCCCCCGGGATGCCGGACCAATGGCGGCTTCGCCTGGCCATCCCGGAGCGGCTCCCCATGGAAGAGCTGACCGCAGCGGTGGCCAAGTGCTCTCCTTCTTTCAGCTTGACCATCGAGAAAATCTCCTAACCTACCTCTCCCGGTCAGGTCGACCAGGCCTATTAGGCGATCGGCTTGAGAACCGGCGCCAGGTTAGCCGGCCGGTTCAGAACCAGCAAGAAGAGAAGGATGGTCAGGACCAAGTCGATCGTCACCACGATGATCACTGAGATGGGGCCAAAGGGAGCGATGAGCTGTCCGATCAGCCAGGGGAGGAGCATGATGCCAACGCTCCCGCCGGCTGTAAACCATCCGGCCACTTGCCCGGTAATGGTGATTCGCCGTTGAGCCAGCAGGAAAGCGGCCGGGTAGACCGGGGCCAGGAACAGCCCAAAACCAATGGTTCCCAGCCAAAGGGCAGTCGATGACCACGGCCAGGCCAGGATCACAACCAATGAAAATAGTCCCCCCAGCAAGCCTCCGCCCAGGATCGCCCCAGGCCGAAGGTGCAGAGAAAGGGGCAAGGCCAGCAATCGTCCGGCTGTCAAAGATGCCCAAAAGGCGGAGGTGAGCAGCGCAGCCATGGCCTCGGGGAGTACTCCCTGCGCAGTGGCATAGGTGAACACCCAACTGGAGAAACCAACCTCCGCGCCGACATAGAGAAAGAAGAAGAGGATGAAAAGTGCCATCGCTCGGGAGATGACAGGCCGGGCGGCGCCGGCTCGACCGCCTGCATGCAACCCGGGGGATGCGGGCAGCACGGTCAGCAAACAACCCATGACCGCGATCAGTCCGGCTGCCAGCCAATAGGTCAGACTGATGCCCTGGCCTCTTCCCAGAAAGAAAGCAAAGAGAACTGGAGCCACCAGCGCCCCAACCCCGTAGGAAAAATGGAGGGTGTTCAAGTAAGGAGCTGCCCTGCTCTGGTAAAGCCACAGGATCAGCGCGTTGACCCCCACCATGATCATGCTCTCCAGCACCCCCAAGAGGATGAATAGAAAAGCCAGGAGCCACAGCAGCGGAATCAACGGAGTAAAAGCGGTGCCGACGGCCAGGAGAAGAAGGCAGAGACCCAGCAAGCGGTGGCCGGGAAAAATGTCAAAAAGGCGGCCTCCGAAAACAGACCCGGTGAAGTCGCCGATCGAACGAGCGAGAAAGAGGATGCTGGCTTGACCCAAGGTGCTTCCGGTGATCTTCGCCAAGCTGGGCAAAGCGGGGCCCAAAAGCGCCATCCCCAGCCCTAGAACAGAAAACCCAGCCCAGTAAGCCAAGGGGCGGATCAGGGAAGGAGGTCGGCTGTCCCCAGGTTCATCCGGTCGCATGGGGTAAGCCTACCACACGCCCCAATAAAGGGGACAGATTTATTTTCCCCCCTTTTCTCATTCCCAGGCCTTGGCCAGCCAGGGGCAGCAGAGGCGGCGCGGCTTGGCGCAGGTCTCCCCCATGCGCCAGCAGCGCACCGTGCCTCGCGGGTAGGCATAAGCGCAGCGCCCATCCACCAGGCGAAGAGGAGCGATGGGCGGGGGAGGAAGGAGCTCTTCCTCAATCATCATCGGACGGTTTCTTTTGACTCGCCTCTTCAAGCCCACCCTGCGGTAGCCGGTTCCTCTCCCTTTGTGGCTGGTGGAGATCATGCACTCCTTGCACCAACTGGCGAGGTGGCCATTGCGCTTGACGTAGAAAGCCTCCAGGGGCTTCACTCTGTGGCAGTGGGGGCAGCGCTTGCTGCTCATCGGACCAGCCCTCCAGCCGGCATCTTTTGGGGATCAGCTTCTGATGGGGACGGATTCACATTTGTCCCCATTGGGTGAAGGCCTCGATCATCGCTTTGGCCTCCTTGGCTCTCTCGGCATTCTCCACAAGCGCAGGCTGTCCAGCCGGCAACGGCAGCAGGGCCTCTTCTTCAGCCCGCTTGACCAGTTGCTCGTAGATCTTCATGAACTGGGGACGGGCGAACTGGGGATTGGCATTGGCGAACTCCACCACCCCGAACAATTCCAGGGCCTTCCGGGCCAGGGGCTCCATCTCCTTCAGCCCCTCGCATTGCCAGCCGTCGGAAAAGACATACAAGGTTCCAATCGCCTGGATGGCCTGGTCATGGGCCTGGATGGCCAGCGGGGTGTTTATCTCTCTGGCTGCTCGTCGAATGTCAGCGGGGATTGGCGCAAACGGTCCACTGGTCATGGCAAGGTTTCTGACTGCCCGTTGGGCCACGGGAAAGGGCATGTCACCCAGGAGATCGGTCCAAGTGTCCACCGTCCTCACCGAAGCTTCCCTGGCGTTGGTCCATACCTCGGACATGTAACCAAGCAGGATGATCACCTCAGCCCGGGTCATCGTACACCTCCATCGTAAGTCGTCTCTTGCTTCTGCTGTTGCTCCTGCTGTTGCTTTTCCATCTCTTGCTGGTAGAGCTTTTCCCAGCCGGCGGTCTTCTTGGAGTAGGTGGGGATCTGGACATGGGCGTGGCCGCCCTTCTTCTTCGCCTCCAGGAACTCTTCCCACCTTCGGCCCGGGCCAAGAAAGGTGGCAGGGTGCATGGTGTAGCGCTGATCCTCTTCTCGGCGTGCGGCTGCATAATTGCAGGCGCAGGCGGTGAGCTGGTCGCTGGTGATGCCTTCCTTTAGACGAGCTTTCCAGCAGCCGTAGCTGCGACGCTTGTCGATGTGGGAAGGGTACTCCTGCCAGAACAGCTCAAAATCGGAAGGATAAGCGAGAGTCTTCGCCGGCCTCTGTGGCGAAGCAGCCACACACTCTTTTGATTCTTCTTTATGATTCAAGAGAGAGGGATTCAAAGAAGAGGGATTCAAAGAAGAGGAAGGAAAAGCCTTGCTGGGCAATTCTTTTTCACGGCTGGCCGTGGCCGTTTCCTGTTTGTCCTCTGGCGTAGGATAGAGAGCTGATTCTCGGGGGTGCGGCTTCTGATGCTTGATGAAATTAGAGATCAGAAGATAGCGTTTTCCAGCCACCTCATATCTTTCGATGAATCCATCGGCTGTGGATAACTCGTCAAGCATCTCGTCAATGTCGCAATCATCAACGGGAAGAATCTCGATCTTGATCTTTGCCGGCCGGTCTTCCAGGATTCCGTTCCGGTCGGCCATACACCATAGACCAGCGAAGAGAAGGCGATGAAGAGGAGAAAGCGAGAGGAGGCATTCATTCTTGAAGAAGCCCGGTTTCAGGTTGCGCGCTCTCATCGGTTCAGCGACCCGCCTTTCACACTGGAGGCAGTTCTCCTCATTTCATTCTCTTTTCCGTTGCTCATCTCATCCTCCTTTTGCAGAAAAGCTTCACCAAAGGTTTCGGTGATGCACTGGCATCGCTCTCCAAGAACAGGCTGGAGAGGGTGCGGCTATGAATGAACAATCAGCACCTCTTGTGCATAGTATGCACTAACAGGCCTCAAATTGCAAGTAAGGCATATCGTTCTGTGCATTTGTGCTAGATGAAAATGGCTTTCTCATGGCTCTGGCAAGGCGCTTGCCTTCATTCCCCCCACCACTTTGGCCAGGTCCGTGATGGCTGCGGTCAGCTTCTCCAGCTTTCCTTCGATGCGTACCAAAAGATAAGCGGAGACAACGATGGGGAAGCCGAAGTTGGCGATCATGGTGAGAATCTCTTCCATTGCCTATCCTCCTTTGCTTTTTCTCTTGAGTCTTGGTGTGGAGTGGGCGGGCAGAACCCGCCCACTCGGAAGCCATGGGGGGGATAGATTTAGGAGCCATGGCGGGAAACAGATTTAGGAGCTTCGTGGGGACAGATTGAAATCTGTCCCCATTAACCAAGGACGAACTGCCAGGCCACTACCCCCCTGGAGCGGTCTACGGCTCAATAAATAAATCTGTCCCCTTTTCTTCGGGTAATCAAAATGGGTAAGATGTAATACAATACATACAATCGTAGACTACTAAGACAGGAGGTTCATAATGACTACATCAATCTCGGTCCGTCTTCCCCCAGATCTTGCTGATCAGTTGGACCGCATCGCCAAGGAAACTGAGCGGTCAAAGTCTTTTGTCATTCAGAAAGCTCTGGAAGCGTACATGGAGGAATATGCCGATCTGCAGATCGCCTGGGATCGCCTCCATGACCTCTCCGATCCCTTGGAAAGCGCCACCGAGCTGCGCAAATCCCTTGCTCTATAACATCCTTTACAAAAAGTCCGTGGAGCGGGATCTGAGGGCACTGTCGAATATGATTGCCTTCAAACTTCTGGACCAAATTGAACAGAAATTGGCAGATCACCCGGAAAACTATCCAGGGCTGAAGGGACGTTTCCGTGGGTTGCGAAGAATGCGGGTGGGAGATTACCGGGTCATCTTCGCGGTATTCGGCCAGGATGTGCATATTCTGCGGATTTGCCATCGCAAAGATGCCTAGAGAAAGGCTGGTTTCGATCCGATCGATTCGCTGCCTTGATCTGGATCAATGCGGCTAGACTTAAAGGAATGGATATGCTGAACGGCTACCTTGCACTCGGGAACGCGCAATTCGAAATCAGGTATGGCGAAGGCGATCATCGGTTCGCACAGGAGGTCTTTGGTATCCTGAGCCAGGAGCTTCCTTCCCTTACTGACTACTTCCTGCTTCAAGAGCTCTTTCCAAAAGTTAGAGTTGTGCTCGTCATCAATCGAAATGAATACGACAGGCTCGTTCGGGAACTTCTTCGCGTGGAAGTCGAAGGCCCTTCCAGCCCGTACAGAATAGCGCAACCGCAACGGACCGACATGGTAGTCTTGTCGCCTTCTGCCTATGAAAGCCATTCCGTCTATCATTATGACCCGGGTGAGTTCAGACGACTGTTGATCCACGAGTTGGTTCACATGCTGGAAGAGCACCTCAGCCCCGACATTGAAGCAAACCCCAGATGGTGGAGTGAGGGGCTTGCGGTGTATCTCTCAGAGCAGTGGCGCTATGAGGATGTCTCTGTGAAAACGGTTCTTGCTGCCATTGCGAAGAATAACATCCCGGGCTTTTCCCAGATTGAAGCTGAGAATCGGCAAGCTTACGATTGGGGTTGGACGATTGTCCGATTTATAGAGAGTTCCTATGGCAAGGAAATGATCTTGCGGATGGTAAGGGAAAGCACGGACGGAAACGTATTCTCAGTGATAGGAGAAACGGCCGAGGTTTTGGAAAAGAAGTGGAGGGAGTGGCTTTTTGAGAAGGAAAGCCTAACCGGTCAAGCCGGCGGATAAGAGACTGCGGCTTGTGCCACTGCTTTCTCGTACAGTATTTCGAGTTCTTACCCAATTCTGATCTTGCCTTGATCTCCCTGTGAGGCAGCCAGCTTATGCTGGTCATAACCCTCTTGAAAGGAGAGAAATAATATGAAGAAATTCGCAATCTTAGGAATCACACTGCTGGTCCTTTTCGCCGTGGCCGGCACCACTTTGGCCGCTGGCTTTGGCGGTATGGGGAATGGCACAGGCCAGTCGAATGGCACCAGCCAGTCGAATGGCGCCGGCCAACCGATGCTGGATGTTTCCAGTCCCGTTGCCTTTTCCGGTACGGTGACAGACCTCAGTCACTACGCCGTCGGGGAAGGCCCCAGCCAGGGGAATGCCGACAGCTACGTTCTCTTCCGCACCACCAGTGGCGAAGAAATCCATCTGGTCTTCGGTCCCTCCTGGTACCTGGATCAGGCAGGCTTGGGTCTGACCGTTGGGAATGCCCTCACTGGGACAGGTTACCGTGAGCTTGATGGCGATCTGGTGGTTGCCTCTTTGGTGAAAGACGGCCAGACCTTGGCGCTTCGTGACGACACCGGCTACCCTCTTTGGACTGGCAGCCGCGGACAGGGCATGGGCAGGTTGGGCAACGGAAGCGGAACGACAGTCAGCGGCATGGATCGTCCCTTCAATGGCAACACGGATGGCACTCCTCAATCACCGCAGGCCGGCGCTGGCCTAGGAATGGGACGCCGTGGAAACAACAACGGCCAGGCCCTTTGCGACGGGACTTGCGCAAACTGCACTGCCCCGTAACATCCCTTCGTCCCCTCACCCTCCTAAAAGGAGCCGCCTTCTCAGGCGGCTCCTTTCTTTTGGGATAAAGGGGACAGATTTATTTTCCTACTTTTCTCAGCTTTCCTGGTCTGGAAATTCTGCCCGTCTTTCCTCTTCTCCATCGGCCCAGGGCGGGCCGCCAGTACACTACCTGTTGGAGCGATTTACGGATCAATAAATAAATCTGTCCCCTTTTCTGGTTCTGGAGTCAATCGTTCTTGACCGCTGCCGGGGTACCGCAGCCGTTGACCGGAAAGAAGACTAGACATCGTGCTCACCATTCTGTACAGTTCTGTACAGTTCTGTACAGTTCTGTACAGAAGGAGGGTTCCACATGAAGACCGTCACGTTTACAGAATTCCGCAGGAATACCTCCGTGCTCTTGTCCAACGTTGAGCGCGGCGAAGTTCTGATCGTTATTCGGCATGGCAAGCCCATCGCGGAAGTCTCCCCGGTGTCCATGGCCCCCGGTATGCCGGCATGGAAGCAGCCCGCCTTGCGGCTTGCGGCTACTGGCGCTGGGCTGGCAGCAGCGATTCTCGGAGAACGTTCTGATGAAGACGTTCTTTGATTCCTCAGCCTTTGCAAAGCGGTACGTGGAAGAAGACGGCAGCGATGCGGTGGAGAACCTTTGCGCGGAGGCCACCGCGCTAGCCCTGTCCGTGTTATGCGTTCCGGAGATCATCTCTGCACTGAATCGTCGCCTGCGCGAAGGATCGCTGTCCAGCATTCAGTATAACGAGGTAAAAGCACGGCTGTCAGCAGAGGTCGCCGATGTCATGATTGTGAACCTTGTTCCAGCCGTGGTTGCAGAAGCCATCACGATTCTGGAAAGCAATGCCGTCCGCGCAATGGACGCCTTGCATGTAGCGTGTGCGCTCCAGTGGAACGCCGAGCTCTTCGTTTCCTCTGATGACCGCCAACTGGCTGTAGCCAGGCAGGCTAAGTTACACACGAAGAAGGTATAAGGGAAAAAGGGGACAGATTTATTTTCCTGCTTTCCTCTGCCTTCCCGGCTCTCGAGATTCTATTGGCTGGGATGGGGATGCAACACCACTTTTTTTGTTTCATCACACACTATCAGCGGTTGGATCTCCACTCATAACAACATCCGTGAGACGCAATCCCTTTGCGCTCAGCGTCATTACCATTTTGACATCGAGCTCATCAGCGTCTGGATGTTCTGACATAAATTCTTTGAGGCGTCTTTCTACATCCATCAATTGTTCATCGCTTAGCCCATCGCTGAAATAATCGCTCATCTCAATAAGCCCTCCGATCGGACTTTCAGTCCCCTTATTAGCGGGGATGGGGATGCAACTGTGCAGGGAGAACGGTTAATTGTAAGGGGAAAGGTGTTTCAGTCCCCTTATTAGCGGGGATGGGGATGCAACCGGCAGATTGGGGGTTGTAACAATGTCTAGCGCAGCCAGTTTCAGTCCCCTTATTAGCGGGGATGGGGATGCAACTATGGTGTAGATCACGACTTTAATCAAACATCGTACTGTTTCAGTCCCCTTATTAGCGGGGATGGGGATGCAACCAGGAAGTCGCGTAAAAGTATCTGGCAGTCTTGAAGGTTTCAGTCCCCTTATTAGCGGGGATGGGGATGCAACCATCGGATCGTGGATGGACGGCTGGAACTGCCTGGAAAGTTTCAGTCCCCTTATTAGCGGGGATGGGGATGCAACCTCCTACACCCCACCCTAAAAGGATAGAGTTCCCAGAGTTTCAGTCCCCTTATTAGCGGGGATGGGGATGCAACTACAGTACATTGCCAGGAAAGTTAAGAGTAAAATCAAGTTTCAGTCCCCTTATTAGCGGGGATGGGGATGCAACCCAAATATCTTTTATTATTGGCGTGAATATAACCTACGTTTCAGTCCCCTTATTAGCGGGGATGGGGATGCAACGAGCAGAAGGCAGCGTGGAAAGCTGCCGCTCAGATCCGTTTCAGTCCCCTTATTAGCGGGGATGGGGATGCAACGGGACCGTGAAAGCCAGGCTCATCGACTTGCCGACATGTTTCAGTCCCCTTATTAGCGGGGATGGGGATGCAACCCTGTATTGCCACAATATTCGATTGTGGCAATCAGCGTTTCAGTCCCCTTATTAGCGGGGATGGGGATGCAACAGGCTTCCAACCCGTGACCAACAACAAGAAGGCCCAGTGTTTCAGTCCCCTTATTAGCGGGGATGGGGATGCAACCAGGCGATAACCTTACAGGGTGACAACCTGGCCAAAGTTTCAGTCCCCTTATTAGCGGGGATGGGGATGCAACTGAGTGCCTGGCCAACGTGGGCGCATGTCCAGCAGGTGTTTCAGTCCCCTTATTAGCGGGGATGGGGATGCAACACAAGCTCGCTAACATACAATGGAACGACCTAACACGTTTCAGTCCCCTTATTAGCGGGGATGGGGATGCAACCCGACTGGTGGATTACCGGGGTCAAGGTCTACTGTGAGTTTCAGTCCCCTTATTAGCGGGGATGGGGATGCAACTGCTTCTTCTGGCAGCTTCGTATATGTCACCATGATGTTTCAGTCCCCTTATTAGCGGGGATGGGGATGCAACGGGGAATTGTGGTGGCCTTGACGCCTTACCGGGAGAGTTTCAGTCCCCTTATTAGCGGGGATGGGGATGCAACCTGCTGAGGATGAGCGGCTCCCAGCTCTCTGGCATGAGTTTCAGTCCCCTTATTAGCGGGGATGGGGATGCAACTGGGCTGTGTTGACGCCGCCGGTTCTCTATTGGTTGTAGTTTCAGTCCCCTTATTAGCGGGGATGGGGATGCAACATCGTCAGGCTCGCCATTTTAGACCCCCCTCGACAAGGTTTCAGTCCCCTTATTAGCGGGGATGGGGATGCAACCGGGACCGTCGTCCAGGCGTCCTTGGTCGGGATGGTCGTTTCAGTCCCCTTATTAGCGGGGATGGGGATGCAACTCCGCTGCAAGCAACGAGACACGGTAGGGAACCTCTGTTTCAGTCCCCTTATTAGCGGGGATGGGGATGCAACTCCGCTGCAAGCAACGAGACACGGTAGGGAACCTCTGTTTCAGTCCCCTTATTAGCGGGGATGGGGATGCAACTGTAGCTAATACTGTTGTATCAGTACTGGTCAAAGAAGTTTCAGTCCCCTTATTAGCGGGGATGGGGATGCAACAGGTCATGGGCGTTGGATTCAAGTTCACCCTCAATATGGTTTCAGTCCCCTTATTAGCGGGGATGGGGATGCAACCAAGGACGTTTCTAGTGTCGCCCTGCTCTCTATCATGAGTTTCAGTCCCCTTATTAGCGGGGATGGGGATGCAACACATCAGTGCCGAAAGCACCTGCACCATCGATTACCAAGTTTCAGTCCCCTTATTAGCGGGGATGGGGATGCAACGGGTCAAGCAGGGCCAGGGTGGGGCAAGCCTCCCAAAGTTTCAGTCCCCTTATTAGCGGGGATGGGGATGCAACCAACTTCGCTGTTGCTGGAATCTGCTTCTCTGTTTCCATGTTTCAGTCCCCTTATTAGCGGGGATGGGGATGCAACTGGTTTTACAGACGACCAAATCATGGATGCCATAATGTTTCAGTCCCCTTATTAGCGGGGATGGGGATGCAACAGTTCCAGCCATCCATCCACGATCCGATGCCGATATAGTTTCAGTCCCCTTATTAGCGGGGATGGGGATGCAACTGTACCAATGAACCCATTCATCCCATCGTATCACATGTTTCAGTCCCCTTATTAGCGGGGATGGGGATGCAACGGCTGATCCGACCATCACCATCAACACCCCGGCCAACGTTTCAGTCCCCTTATTAGCGGGGATGGGGATGCAACTGGCAGGAGATCGCTATGAAACCTCGTGATGCTGATGTTTCAGTCCCCTTATTAGCGGGGATGGGGATGCAACCGACTTCATGGCAAAAGGTGAACCGTTGTCTCGTGATGTTTCAGTCCCCTTATTAGCGGGGATGGGGATGCAACCTTGGCGGAGTGGAGGGTCTTCAGTTCCTCGATGATCGTTTCAGTCCCCTTATTAGCGGGGATGGGGATGCAACTATGGTGTAGATCACGACTTTAATCAAACATCGTACTGTTTCAGTCCCCTTATTAGCGGGGATGGGGATGCAACCAGGAAGTCGCGTAAAAGTATCTGGCAGTCTTGAAGGTTTCAGTCCCCTTATTAGCGGGGATGGGGATGCAACTTCCCATCGGTTCCCTCCCCTCAAAGTTGGTTTGCCAGTTTCAGTCCCCTTATTAGCGGGGATGGGGATGCAACAAAATGCCTTCTCGACCAGCATTAAATTGAATTTGAGTTTCAGTCCCCTTATTAGCGGGGATGGGGATGCAACCTCGCTTGATGCGTCCTGCGGCTCCAAGGTGAGGTTAGTTTCAGTCCCCTTATTAGCGGGGATGGGGATGCAACCCACATCGCCAAGCTGGCGTGGACCCAAGCTACCGATGTTTCAGTCCCCTTATTAGCGGGGATGGGGATGCAACCATGATTCCTGTCACCAAGGGCTGGGACGAAATAGCTGTTTCAGTCCCCTTATTAGCGGGGATGGGGATGCAACCCAATACGCGCCAGATGGCTCAGTGATCGGCGTTACTTGTTTCAGTCCCCTTATTAGCGGGGATGGGGATGCAACCGTCCCCTGCGGCCAGCTGGTGTACCTGGGAGAGGGAGTTTCAGTCCCCTTATTAGCGGGGATGGGGATGCAAGTGTGAACGCTCATCATAAAGTGGACCACCGCGCTCATCAAATAGTTTACCAGTCTGAGCAGGGGTGAGACCCGAACTTCCGGGTCATGACGTCGTACTCTCCAGGACAAGGACGAGGAGAGGA